>Ga0209278_1000217_pt1 | contig 58358 bp, 52 predicted proteins | sample JI81BgreenDNA_FD_187504 | JGI IMG/M metagenome (GOLD analysis project Ga0209278, IMG submission 187504) | Wastewater effluent complex algal communities from Wisconsin, to seasonally profile nutrient transformation and Carbon sequestration -... | ecosystem: Engineered > WWTP > Effluent > Algae... | reverse complement strand
ACGAATGGAAGAAATAGGATATTGAAATTAGCAGCAAGAGGTAAAAGGAGGCATTTTTTGGAAAAAATATTCGAAAAAGTGGATCTAATTCCACCTAATTTTCAAATCTCTAATGCATGAATTGGGTTAAAGCAATGAGCATTACCATATTAATCATCGTAGTCACAGCACTAGTTTCATGGAGAAGTTTTGATAATCCAAGTAGTATATCCGCACTAGCCCATTATCCATACGCAGAGCACCACCGTAAGGAATATTACCGGTGGATCACACACGGTTTTGTACATGGGGATGTATTTCATTTATTTGTAAATATGTTTGTCTTATACGGATTTGGTGCTTACCTCGAGCAAAGATTACAAATGGAGTACGGAATTCATTGGGGGCGAATGGTCTTTTTAGTCTTCTACCTTTTGGTTTTGATTCTTCCCGCGCTTGTATCCATGGTCAAGCATAAGGATAACAAAATGTACAGAAGCATCGGAGCGTCAGGTGCCACATCAGGTGTTTTGTTTGCTTACATTCTTTACGAGCCCTTGAATATTTTGGAATTGTACTTCATTTTGCCAATTCCCGCAATTGTATTCGGTATCCTATACCTATGGTATAGTCATTGGGCCAGCAGGAATAGATCAGATCTGATCGATCATGATGCTCACTTTTTTGGAGCATTGGCGGGTATGCTGCTATTAATCGCCATACAGCCTAAAGTGATTTTGCACTTTTTACATCATATCTCAAGAATATTTTAGATATTTGGAGCTCAATCATTTTGCAGTGAATATTAAGACGTACATACCATCCGCCTTAACCCTAGGAAACCTTTTTTGCGGTTTTGTGGCGCTCATTTTGGCAGATTATTACTACAGTTCCCTCATGCTGTTGTTCTGCCTACTTTTCGATGTATTGGATGGATATGTAGCTCGTCTGCTCAAAGCCCAAAGCGAATTTGGCAAAGAACTAGACTCATTGGCAGATATGGTCAGTTTCGGACTTGTGCCAGCTTATCTATATTATATGATAAATCCCCTACCAGAAAGATTCTGCTTCATTCCATCGGCTTTTTTGGTATTGGGAGCTGCGGTAAGGCTAGCAAAGTTCAATTTAACGCCCTCCACAAAATACTTTTACGGGCTTCCTACCCCATCCATGGCCATCTTTCTGCTTGGTTTATTCCTGGCACACCACCATGAAAACCAATACATCATGGCGTTCTTTGACAATCAAATTGCATATGCTCTCACGCCAATGGTTTTAGCCTTTTTGATGTTGAGTAAAATCAAAATGTTCTCGCTCAAGGGATTGAACAATAAAATCCTGAAAAACAAATTTCACATCGCGATGCTTTTGATCATGATATTGCTTGTGCTTTTCGACAACAAACTGGCAATATCGCTTTCAGTGATCGTTTACATATTGCTCTCACTCGTATACACCATTACGGTCAAAGAATAAAAACTCCCTCTTAATTCAGAATTTTTTAATAATTTTGCGGAAAATTTTCAAAAATGGCCATTATAATAACTGATGAATGCATCAATTGCGGTGCTTGTGAGCCAGAATGTCCAAACAATGCTATCTACGAAGGTGGTGTGGAGTGGAAAATGAAAGACGGTACTAACCTTGTAGGATCGTACACCCTAGAGACAGGCATGGATGTAGACGTCCTTGAATCGCAAAATCCCATTTCAGATGACTACTATTACATTGTGCCCGATAAATGCACAGAATGTGTCGGTTTTCATGAAGAACCACAGTGTGCAGCTGTTTGTCCGGTAGACTGTTGTGTGCCAGACCCGGACAGAGTAGAATCCCAAGAGGTATTACTCGACCGAAAATCAAAATTACATCTTTAACCATCAAATTTAAAAAATGATTTCAAGACTGAGATTTATAGCACTTTTTGGATGCTTTGGTATGCTTTTTTTAGCGTCGTGTAAAAACGAACCTGAAGCGGGAGTCTCAAATGAAGTAAGAGATACCTCCGTACTCAAAAACACAAAAATGGCGGACGTCACTGACAAGTTTGTCGGTAAGGCAGAAAATTTTATGGCGGGAAATACGGAGGTTTTCGTTTTTAAAAGCCAAAACTCCATGGACGTATATCTCTCGGCAGCGGCAGCAGAGGGAGAAAACCTCGGAGCTGTAGACTTCACTAAAAACCACGTGGTTGCAGTCATATTACCCAAAGACCCAAACACTAGAAGAGTCGTACTCAGAAGTGTCGACAAAAAGCCAGATGGACTTTACTTCGTCATGAATACCGAGTCTACCAACATCTCAAATCCGATCAGTAGGACTGTTTTCTTGGTGACCATTCCAATAGAAGATAACAATGGTATCGTGTGGGCAGAGGTAGATGGAGTAAAGACAGGAGCAACACAGATCGAATGATTTAATCATCACACCTTTAGATACAAAAGGAATGGAAAGAAATTTTCATTCCTTTTTTGTTTTTGACTGACAACAAATCGAAATTTACAATCGTTGAATTCATATAACCTATTCCATTATGACCACATCAAAGCCAATCAAAGTATTGTTTTTTCCGGTTTTATTATATTTTACCATGGGTTTGGGTCTCCTATCTTTTTCGGCTTGCTCGGATGAAGTCACCCCACTCGCAGAAATACGGCTAGATCTTACTTTTGATATCCCCGCCGGACTCAATAGTATCGAGACCCACTACTTCACTTTTGAAAACATCCCTCTTTTTTATTTGCAAAACCTTCTGGTTCGTGGGATTAATAGCGAATCAGTCAAATCAGTCAGCGCCTCACGAGGAACCCTCATCTCGCTCGATAACAATACCCCACTAGATATCGTACGCCGCATCTCCATTTTCGCAGTAAATCCCGATGATCTCAATGACAAACAAGAGATGTTTTATCTAGATCAGGTACCCTTCAATCAAGGAAGGGAACTAAGAATGCTTACTTCAATCTCCGAACTAAAATCTATTATGGAAAAAGACCGCTGCCATATAGAAATAAGGCTCGACTTTAAAACATTTACTTCCATTCCCATGCGATGCAGACTTGATTATGGATATTCTGTTTTTGGGATTTGATTCCCTTTTCCTAAAATCAGTATTGATAAGTAATGTCTGCCTTGCGGGCAATGCATAGGCACCAAGCAAAAAACACCTTTTCCAATATACTTTCCTTACCAAGTATCAAAGGTCATCACTCCAATTTAAATAAAAATTTAGGACATAACTACCAATTAAAGACAGTAGCTCGTCAATCCCTGTTTTTTGGAAGACATCAATAACCTATCCACGATCGCTAGAATCATCAGTGCAAAAATCGCACCCCCTACCCATGGCAACCACGAAAAATCCACTACTTCAACCAAACTGCCCATCAAATCTGATAAGCCGATCGTAGAACTAGAAGTATCTACGCCATATATCCAAAAATAAGTGGTCACCATTCCTACTATCATAACTGCTAATAGTGTGAACTGAATGGAACCAAAAGCCGTCTGAGGTTTCACCTTTCCATGAAGGGAAAGGTGCAGCTTCATATTGACCATCACCATGGGATCCACCTCAGGATTGCTGATAGACTTCAAGGTATTTTCGAGGTTCTGTGCTGCCTCATAGCTCCGCTTCCATTCATAATCATCATGAATAAGGCGCTTGATCATGGACATTTCTTCTGCGGGAAGATCCCCATCTATGTATGAAAATATTTTATCTGAAATCTTCATAAATCCTTGTATTTTGTTGAACTTGACTTGCAATCCATTTTCTACTCCTATGCAATCTTACTTTGATATTACTTTCTGACAGTCCTAATAGACCGACTAATTCTTTGATACTCATTTCTTCGAGATAATAAAGCTTGAGCAACCTCTCGTCATCTTCATCGAGCAAAGACAATAGGTATTCTATTTTCTTATTGAGTTCATCTTGTTGTACATGATCGTCAGCCCTTAATCCTCCTTCGAGATCAAAACGATCCTCGATGGATTCATAGTGCCTTTTTTTGCGATAATAATCGATGGCCGTTCGGTATGAGATGGTGTGAATCCAAGTTTTGAACTGCGAGGTGCCATTGTAATCATGAATTTTCTGGACTACTTTCAGTAAACTATCTTGAGCTGCTTCTTCGGCATCCATTTGATTTTTTAGTATATTGAAACATATTTTATACACATAGGCTCCAAAAGTATCCACGAGCTCGTGATAAGCATTCTCGTCACCGGCTTGTATTCGTTCCTGCAGTGGTCGCTTGAAAATATGTCTAAGTGAAATCCCCACGATACTCTTACGCAAAGGTCTACAAAAGAGTTACAAATGAAGTAAATTATTTTCACAATCCAAGGACAATTCTCAATTCTCAAAAACTAAGGTAGGTAGAATGATGTTTTAATCGCTGATTCAAACAAATTTATGAGATCATCAGATATTAGACTTTTTTGGTTCAGAAGAGACTTACGGCTTGAAGACAATGCGGCACTGTACCATGCCCTCAAAAATTGTAAGTCGGTTTACCCAATTTTTATCTTCGACCGCCATATTCTAGATCATCTTCCTGTGAATGATGCCCGGGTGTCCTTTATCCACACAGAAATCCTAAAAATCCTGTCCTCCCTCATTGAATCCGGAGGAGGAATGAACGCTTACTATGGTCATCCCGAGAAAATAATTCCTGAAATATTGGACCGCTTCCCAGAGATTGGAGCACTCTATACCAATAAAGATTATGAACCCTATGCCAAAGATCGAGATCAAAAAATAATGGATGCTTGCCAATCTCGAGGAGTTGAATTCCATACTTTCAAAGATCACCTCATTTTTGCAGAAGACGAGGTACTAAAGGATGATGGAAAACCATATACCGTATTCACGCCCTACAAAAAAAAATGGCTCCTTAAGTTGGAATCTCTACCTCAAGCAACACCAGGTGCATTCTATCTTAAGCCCTACCCTTCATCCCTAAATCTTGAAAAAACTCGATCATTGGAGCAGGGCTTAGACATTCCATCACTTCCATCGATGGGATTTGAGTTATCAGATACACCCATACCTTCCTGCAGCGTAGATGAAGAAATATTAAAGCATTATGATCAAAAAAGGGATTTCCCAGCTATCAAAGGTACATCCAGATTGGGGCTACATCTCAGATTTGGTACCATCAGTATACGAAAACTGGGACGGCGAGCTCTTTTGGCCAATGAGGTATTCCTCAGTGAATTGGTTTGGAGGGATTTCTATGCGATGATTCTTTGGCATTTTCCACATGTAGCAACACAAGCTTTCAGACCAGAATATGACCGCATCCAATGGAGAAATGACGAAGCAGATTTCGAAAAATGGAAACAAGGTCTTACTGGCTACCCTATCGTAGATGCTGGCATGAGAGAACTTAATACCACCGGCTACATGCACAACCGAGTCCGAATGGTAGTAGCCAGTTTTCTAACCAAACACCTCCTCATAGACTGGCGCTGGGGAGAGGCATACTTTGCCGAAAAGCTCCTTGATTTCGACTTAGCTTCGAATAATGGTGGATGGCAATGGGCGGCAGGATCTGGCACAGATGCTGCACCCTACTTCCGAATCTTCAACCCTCAAGCTCAACAGGCGAAGTTTGACCCTAAAGCGATATATATCAAAAAATGGGTGCCAGAAGTAGATAGCTTGAACTACCCCAGACCAATGGTGGATCACAAAACAGCCCGCGACCGCTGCCTAAGTACCTACAAAGCTGCCTTGGCTAAAGATTTTTAAGTCCTTCGAGTAGACCACACAAGGCCTCAAATTGTGAATCCGTAATATCTAGATGAAATACAAAACGAATAGATTTGGGCCCAAATGCAGAAGCGGAAACCCCCTTCTCGTGCAAGATGGATAGTATCCCATCCGCTGTGAGGTCCTCACGTACGTGAAATATTACAATATTGGTAAAAACTGGAGATACCCCAGCGACAAAACCACAGCCAAGTAAAATTCCCTCCACCCTTTTTGCTCGCTCGTGGTCTACTTTCATTCGATCCCAATGATGATCCACTGCATAACTACAGGCAGCAGCAAGATACCCCGACTGTCGCATACCGCCACCGAGCACTTTTCTAAAACGCTTGGCAAGTAAAATATCAGATCGCGAACCCAGTAGAATGGAACCCACAGGAGCCCCTAAACCCTTAGAAAAGCAAAGAGAAATGGTATCAAAGAGTTGGCCATATCGTTTTGGATCTTCCCGAGTCTCAACGAGGGCATTGAAAAGCCTCGCCCCATCCAAATGAAGTTTTAGCCCAAACCGATCACAAACTTGGCGAATCTCTTCGATTTCTGGCAGCGTATAGTAACCACCTCCTCCTTTATTACAAGTGCTTTCGAGAACGACTAGTTTTGATTTTGATAGCCAATCGTAGGATGGCTTTACAGCTTGAGCAATCTGTTGCGCCGTGATTTTTCCATTTATACCTATGAGTGGCTGTAAGGAAATACTACTGATCAAGGCATAGCCGGCAGATTCATATTGATAAATATGTGAATAATGATCACAAATGACTTCGTCAAGGGCTTGGGTGTGGACTTTTAGTGCGATCTGATTGGTCATGGTGCCAGAAGGACAAAAAAGTCCAGCTTCCATACCAAACATTTGCGCCATTTTCGTTTGTAATTGCTGCACGGAGGGATCCTCTCCAAATACATCATCTCCCACATGCGCTTGGAGCATGTATGCTAACATGTCAGGTGTTGGCTTGGTGACTGTATCAGAAATCAAATTGATCATTTTCAGATTTTCTTAAAATTTTCAAAATCGGCCGAAAAATAGTTGAAATCTGAAGACAAAGCAATATTTTTGGAACTAAATTTAGATTTTTCGAATTGGCGGGCGTATGTCACTATCAAAGTTAATGAATATTTTTCACTCATTTGTTTAGCAATACTGAACCGCATTTTCAATCGACGAATTTCAAACTAGAAAACAAGCGAATATCTTAACCATTTTTTGATGCAGCTATTAGATAACTATTTCAAAAGTGCATTTTCGGTGGACAATGTTATTTTCGGCTTCGGATCCGGAAAACTACAAGTCCTACTTATAAAGAGAGGGGAAGAACCTTACAATGATTTTTGGGCATTACCAGGAGCATTGGTACATCCAGACGAGGATTTAGATGATGCACCTCTACGTATTCTAAGGGAGCTGGCTAGTATTGACAATGTATTTTTAGAGCAAGTCCACACCTTCGGCCGAGTAGATCGGCATCCCCAGGGTCGTGTCATTACGGTCGCATACTATTCACTAATCAATAAGGATGAGGTTTCGCCAAAGGCAGCTTCTTTTGCTAATGAAGTCGCCTGGCACAATGTTTTTGAGATCCAGTCTCTAGCTTTTGACCACCTCGAAATCTTGAATTCCTGCGTAGCACAACTTCAGAATTCTATAAAAATCAAACCGATCGGATTTGAATTACTACCCGAGAGTTTTTCGCTTTCGCATCTTCAAACTCTCTACGAAGCCATCTTGAATACTGCATTGGATAAGAGAAATTTCCGGAAAAAAATGCTATCCATGAAGCTACTAGTTGATGACCTCCTTTATCAGGAAGGCGTACCACACCGACCCGCCAAACTTTTCAGATTTGATAAAGATCGATACGAAACGCTCAAGAAAGAAGGGTTCAACTTCCAGATTTAATCCGCTGTACTACCAAAATATTTTTTATAATTGATCCGTTTTAGTCAAATATACTAAAAATGGTGAATTTATTTCTAAAAAGCATTGGACTATTGACCACGTTGGTATGTCTATCCTATACCACGCTGTTCTTAATCTTTCAGGAACAAAAACCTGACTTCATTAGGATAGGCCCACTAGATGATCAATCTCTTTGCTTATCCGATATCTTCACCGACTTTCAGAACAACGATAATTGGAAATCAGCGATTGATATCGAAATTGAATATGATTTTCAGATTGCAAAACAGTTTTATGGACAGAAAATATCCATCAACCAAGGATCCTATGAATCAGAGCTTTGGATTGGTGTGACAAGTCACGCCACCGCCCGGTATGAATATTGGGAGCATGGTATTATGATAGAAGAAAAGGAAATTGGTTTCATGAAAAAAATCACCAATCGTGAGACACTACAATTGGCCATAACCCGAACACATTTCGAAAAAGATTCCGTCGAACAAGAACAATACCTGATGAGATTAAATGAAAACGAGGGATTTTTTGGAGACCATGCCTTAATCTCGGTAAACTTAAAAATCGGAGAAGAGGCAGATCAAAAAATTTGCTTAAGCAATTTTTCTAAAGATATCAAAGGAAATCACGTCAGAGCTACATCCTTTACAAACCAAAAGCTATGGTCAAAGTATGAAAGTCCCGACTAGAAGATAAACTACCATAATCTAAGACAAAAAAAAAGCCACTCCTAATGAGTGGCTTTTTTAGTGGTAAATCCACTATTTTACTTTCTCAACGATTGCTTTGAACACCTCTGGGTGATTCATTGCCATGTCTGCAAGAACTTTTCTGTTTAGATCGATTCCTTTTGTGGAAAGTGCATTGATAAATCTTGAATAAGACATACCATATGCTCTAACAGCAGCGTTGATACGAGCAATCCACAATCTTCGGAAAGCTCTTTTCTTTTGCTTTCTGTGTACGTAGGCATAAACGAGACCTTTTTCAACCGCATTTTTAGCTACGGTGTACACATTTTTTCTAGCTCCGAAGTAACCCTTCGCTAGTTTTAAAATTTTCTTTCTTCTTTTTCTAGAAGCTACAGCATTTACTGATCTAGGCATGATTAAAGTTTTAGTACAATGCAGGGGCTACAAGAGCACTTTTTCCTACATTCTCGTTAAAAAATAAAAAAATTAAGAAGCGCAAAGAAGTCTTTTTACTCTTTTCTCTTCAACAGCAGTTACTGTCGTCGAACCAGAGAGTCTTGTCTTTGCTTTGTTTGACTTTTTTCTCATCAAGTGAGATGTATTCGCTTGGAATCTCTTCACTTTACCAGATCCAGTCAATTTGAATCGTTTTTTTGCACTTGAGTGCGTTTTCATTTTTGGCATATCAAAAATATTTTAAGAACGCAAAGGTAAGCAAACTTAAGCTGAACGTCCTAATTTTTTGGAAAAAATTATTAAACCTTTATGAATTAACTTGTCTTAGCCTTCTTTTTTGGAGAAACCATTACGCTCATACGCTTACCTTCTAATTTTGGTAGCTCTTCAGCAGCACCAAACTCCTCAAGATCTTTAAGGAACCTTAGTAGAATAAGTTCTCCCCTATCCTTAAATACGATCGCTCTACCCCGAAACTGAACATACGCTTTTACCTTTGCCCCTTCCTCTAGGAATTTTCGAGCGTGTTTCGCTTTGAACTCAAAATCATGTTCGTCGGTATTCGGTCCAAATCTGATCTCTTTGATCACTGTTTTTGCAGCTTTGGCCTTAATTTCCTTTTCTTTTTTCTTTTTATCGTACACAAATTTTTTATAATCTATGATACGACAAACAGGTGGGTCTGCATTAGGGCTGATTTCCACAAGATCTAAATTGAGTTCTTCGGCCCATTCGAGCGCTTGGCTCGTATTGTATACCCCAGGTTCTATAGTTTTACCTGCTACACGACTTACGTCATCAAAATTTTCGCCTACTAGACGTATTCTTGGAAGTTTTATTTGTCTGTTGAGCCTATGAGCTGCTTTTTCTGCTTCTCTGTTTTGATCGAATTTACCTTTTGCCAAGCGATATTGTATTAGTTTAAAAAATAAAATTGCCCTATTTATGAGGATTGTGAATCGTGAAAATTATCTTCTTCAACGATTTCTTGCGCAAAGCTAATGATAATTTTCTCATTTTCTTTATCTAGTTCTGCTTGAAGCGAAGAACCACTTTGCGGCACTTCAGACAAAATGAACTCTGCGAGTGGATCTTCGACGTACTTTTGGATGGCTCTATGAAGCGGTCTAGCTCCAAACTGCGGATCGAATCCTTTATCAACTACGAACAACTTTGCCTCATCAGACATAGCAAATTTGTATTCCATGTTGTTGATTCGACCTACTAGATCTTTCAAACTGATATCTATGATCTTGAGGATATCTTCTTTTTCTAAAGAGTTGAAGATGATGACATCGTCTATCCTGTTTAAGAATTCTGGAGAAAATGTACGCTTCAAGGCATTTTGAATAACTCCTTTACTGTGATCTTCGGCTGCAGCCGTTCTTGAGTTTGTAGCGAATCCTACACCCATTCCAAAGTCCTTGAGCTGACGCACTCCTATATTAGAAGTCATGATAATGATGGTGTTTTTGAAATCCACCTTTCTACCCAATCCATCGGTGAGCTGACCATCATCCAAAACTTGAAGTAAAATATTAAATACGTCTGGGTGCGCCTTTTCGATCTCATCTAGAAGGACTACAGCATATGGTTTTCTTCTAACCTTCTCGGTGAGCTGACCACCTTCTTCGTAGCCGACATACCCTGGAGGAGCTCCGATGAGTCTGCTAATGGAAAACTTCTCCATGTATTCACTCATGTCTATTCTGATGAGCGAATCTTCGGAGTCGAAGATATATTTCGCTAACGCTTTTGCCAACTGCGTTTTTCCGACCCCAGTAGGGCCTAAAAAGATAAAAGACCCAATTGGCTTCGTAGGATCTTTTAACCCCACACGGTTTCGTTGGATTGCCTTTGTTATTTTCTGCACGGCTTCATCCTGACCTATGATCATTTTTTTGATGTCATCCGTCATTCCCACCAGCTTCTTACTTTCTTTTTGAGCTACCCTTGTCACAGGGATCCCGGTCATCATAGATACTACTTCTGCGATTTCCTCCTCTCCGACGGGATACCTCTTGGTTTTAGACTCCTCCTCCCATTGTTCCTTTGCTTGTTCAAGCTTTCGGATGAGTTTGGATTCCATATCCCTTAGGTCTGCTGCTTTTTCGTACTGTTGATTTTTAACAGCATTATTTTTATTGACCTTTACATCTTCGATTTGTGCTTCGAGCTCTTCGATGTGTTTTGGTACATGGATGTTTTTGAGGTGCGTCCTTGCGCCGACTTCATCTAAAACATCGATTGCTTTATCAGGTAGGAACCTATCGGAAATGTATCGTTCGCTTAGTTTTACGCAGGCAACGATGGCTTCATCCGAATAATCCACATTATGGAAATCTTCGTATTTACCTTTGATATTATGGAGGATGTGTACCGTCTCCTCAGCTGAAGGAGGATTTACGATAACCTTTTGGAATCTTCTATCCAGGGCACCGTCTTTTTCGATATATTGGCGGTATTCATCAAGGGTAGATGCGCCGATGCACTGTAGTTCTCCTCGTGCGAGCGCAGGCTTGAAGATGTTACTTGCATCCAATGACCCTGTGGCACCACCTGCACCTACGATGGTGTGAATTTCGTCTATAAAAAGTATGATGTCTCTAGCCTTCTCGAGTTCTGTCATGATGGCTTTCATTCGCTCTTCGAACTGTCCCCTATATTTGGTCCCAGCAACTAGGGCTGCTAAATCCAGCATGATTACCCGTTTATTAAAGAGCGTACGCGATACCTTTTTTTGTATGATTCGCAATGCGAGCCCTTCTACAATCGCTGTCTTACCCACACCAGGCTCACCTATCAAGATAGGGTTGTTTTTCTTCCGTCTTGATAATATTTGAGAGACCCGCTCTATTTCATTTTCACGGCCGATAATAGGATCCAGCTTACCTTCTTCCGCTAAGCGAGTAACATCTCTACCAAAATTATCTAGCACAGTAGTTCGAGATCTACCGGGTTGTTTCCTTGACTGACCAAAAGAATCCTGCCCGCCTTCCTCATCATTTGGATTATCGCTATCAGACGGAGCTTGTGAAAGGATATCTGGGATTTCACCATCTGCCTCTTGTCTAACGTATTCGAGTTCAGTTTTGAAAACCTCGTAATCTACATCAAACTCATCCAACATTACAGAGGCAGCATTATCCTTATGTTTTAGGATAGATAGCATCAGATGTTCTGGATAAATCTCTTCGTTTTTATAAACCTTAGCTTCTAGGAAAGTTACTTTAAGAACCTTTTCTGCATGCGAGTTTAATGGGATATTTCCCATGTTGTATTTTGTATTGGGTACACGCTGCATTTTGGCATTGTCTTCGATTATGGATTTGAGCTGATCCGTGTCGATATCGAGGGAGTTCAACACTTTTGCAGCAAGCGATTCTCCATCTTGAAGAATTGCAAGAAGCAAATGCTCTGTACCAATTGAATCGTGTCCAAGTCTAATGGCTTCCTCGCGACTCAACTGAATAATTTTTTTGACTTTTGGTGAAAATTTTCTGTTATTCATCCCTGAATTTTCTAATATATGAGACAATATTACACAATATTTCAGATTTCACGTCAATGTTTTTCGAAAAATCTTTAAAAAACATCTGCATTAGACGGTATCGTGTAAATTTGACTAAAGGTAAACAGCATTTAGTGCATAATAGTTAGGTTTGTGAGTAGAATAATTTGTTAAAATTTGATTTCCTTTTTCGATTTCCACACGAAATCGAACACCACCTTCAAAATGGAAAATACGGGCCCGCCTCAAAATTTAGAATAGTTTCTTCCGAATCCCTGTGTTATCAATCTACATTCAAAATCTTAAAATCGCTTAAGTCGCAGTTAAGTTGGCAGGCAAGGGTAAAAAATTGCAAACTAAACACTATTTTTGCAGCATTGGAAGTTTTTTGAATAACCGACTCCTATAAAGTAAAAAGTAAAGTTTTATGAAATTTAGATTAGATAAACAAGAAAAGTATACCCTATTCCAAATAGATGAACAAAATCTTAACTCCGTCATAGCACCACTTCTTAAATCAGAGTTTATCTTCATGAGAAACGAAGGTGTCAGAAACCTGATTTTGGATATGACCGATGTGCAATATGTGGATTCATCTGGACTTAGTGCGATCCTGACGGCAAATAGACTCTGGAAGGATTATGGCTCGTTTGTAATCACTGGTGCTCATCACCCAACGGTAAAGAAGCTGATCGAAATCTCACGGCTTGAGACCATCCTGACGATTATCCCAACGCTACAAGAGTCCATTGACTACATTTTCATGGAAGAAATCGAGCGAGAACTATCAGATGATGAAGAATGATAGGATCTCCGCTTTCTCTCTGAATATCAATGCACTGCAAAAGTAAAAATGGATAAGTGGCAGAAAAAAACTACTCTTCCAACAAAAAATTTGAAGAATTCTCAAAAAAAAATAAAAATTCTCTTGCAAATTTAAAAAATAGACTTACTTTTGCACTGCTTTTCAGATAAGCCTTGATCTGGTAGCTCAGCTGGTAGAGCAATACACTTTTAATGTATGGGCCCTGGGTTCGAATCCCAGCCAGATCACAAACCCTCTCTCGAGAGGGTTTTTTTTTGCCCTGACGTCATCAGAGTAGGAAAACGAATCTACATGGAATCCTGAGATAACTTCTCTAAGTAATTTCTTCTCTCAATCAAAGAGGTATAGATAACACTTGAAAAGTAACTTATTAATAAGAGTTTATCAATAATCTCGTCGATAATAATTGGTTGATATCACCAAGCTGTCTACCAGAAAGCTCATCCTTATACTTTCCAGTATTCTCAAATAAAAATTTTGCTTCGTCGACCAAGCTATGGTAAGGGTATCGGTCGAGAAAATCTTTATAAAACTTCCGAGCTAGGTCAATGTCTTTGAATACATCCTCAAGAAGAAAGGCCGCTTGAAAGAGTGCATTCCCAGCAAATATTTCATTGGGATACTTTTCTGCAGACCATACATAGTAGAAAAAAGCCGACTCGAAATCTTTGGTGAGTTTAGCTTGCTCTCCATATAAGTACAGGCCCGCCCCGACCTCACCAAAAGCGCCTGCAACCCCAAAAATCTGGCAGAGGCACAAAAATTCTGGATCTTGCCACTTCAAAAAATCAGAATCAGCCATAGCAGATACTACCATAACTTTATCCCTTATATTAGATTCTAAATTGGACACCAATGAAGAATCAATCTCCATTTCAAACCTTACTGGATAGGACTTTGCAAATCCTAGGGTAAAAAACTGTTCGAAATTAGGTAATAGTCTCCTACATGATGGAGAGACCCTTTTTTTGAGATCAGCCATTTGTGAAGAAAATGCACTGTCTGAGTGCATCTGAGCGAGAGCAATCGACCCACTCACCAAATGAAACAATACCTTCGAAGAGTCTATGGCAGTACTTCGTTTTTCTGAATAATAAGTGATTGCATTTTTCGAAGTGTTGGATTTTGATGCATTGAGTAAGTACTTTTGCACCTCAAAATGAAAAGGATCTGTAATTGGTAGCTCGCTTAGTCGCTCGATATTCGATTCCAATTCCGGATCCACAAATCCCTCTGGTGTTCTTCCGCATCCAACAAAAACCACGATTAATAGGCCCCAACTCCAATACTTCAGGTGACTCACCCTCATCAAATTTATAAGGAGAGCCAGTGCCAATTGTTGGCTGTAAAATTTAAAAGTATAATTGGCTTTGATTGGAAATGAATCCATGGTTAGAATTTCAATGCAAATGTACTACAAACTTCTTCCATTTTCAAAATGAGCCAAAAAAAAAGAGAGACCTGAATCGTCAGTATCTCTCTCAGTACCCGGAGCGGGAATCGAACCCGCACGGCCGCGAAGCCACAGGATTTTAAGTCCTGCGTGTCTACCTATTCCACCACCCGGGCGGATAAAAAAAAACCCTCGATTGAGGGCTTTGAGCGAAAGACGGGATTCGAACCCGCGACCCCGACCTTGGCAAGGTCGTGCTCTACCAGCTGAGCTACTTTCGCAATTTGAAAAACTACTTTTCTTTAAAAGCGATGCAAAGATAGTATTTTTCCAATCGAACGCACAAATAATTTGAAGACTTTTTTTCAAATATACTGTACTTTTTTTTTGATCAATTTTTATCAATTCATTTTCAGGCAGTTATTTTGCCACCAACTTAAACAAAGTGCCTTTCGTAAGATTATCAGTGAGCTCTACCCCATTGACAATAGCCAATTCCTCCATTCTACTGGCAGCAACACCATTGGATTGCAAGAAAGCTTGCACTGTGGTATTGTTATTTACCGTGACTACCTTTATTCGCTCAGGTTTTCTATTCAGCTTACTAGCATCGGTAAGTTTGTTAAAACTTTTCATGGTATTCATGAAATTAGGGTAGTAGGTATTAAAGTCTGGTTTTTTGGCAATACCCGTAAGATTATAGATACGGCCATCGTATTGAATCAGGTACACTAAGGCCTGTAGCACATCTTGCGGATTTGCCCCTTGTTGGGGTACTTGCTCGCCTAGTATAGCTAATGCGGGAAGCCCATTTACCGTAGTTTGAGTTCTTTCGGTAGCATTTAGGCCGTTTCTGGTGAGCACTTGATCAGCAGCAGTGTTGAGATTTGTTCCTTGCTCAAGAGCCAGAATCATGAGCGCCTTGCCATCTTCTGGTGCCATCTGAACCTGTGCAGGGGTGTTTTGTGTCTGCCAATTCGCTGGTACATTAAAGAAAAATTTCAACTCAGGGTGATAAAACTTACTTTGCTCGAAATATCCTTGTCTTGGGTCTTCACCATATACCAAGCCATCTATCATATTTAGGTAAGCTGCTCGATTCTCCTTTAAAGATTCAGCAGGGATGCCCTTTGCGGCTTGAAACTCTTTGGTGTAGTGACCCACTTTTGTAAATCTATCACCTGGATCTGGGTGTGTTGATAAGAAGGATGGTATAGCACCGCCATCACCGCTCAATCGCTGAAGGGTTCTAAAAAAATGTGCCATATGTACACTGTTGTAACCAATCTGGGTACTGTACTCCACACCGAGTTTATCAGATTCTGACTCATTGTCTCGACTGAATTTCAAAAAAAGCAGACTCGCGCCTTGCATTGCCACATCACCATATTTTCGAAAATCCTCTGATGCAACCATTCCCCCCAAAATAGCAAGCTGGGTAAGCAGTTGGTTGGACTGCTGCCTAGCACTGTGTCTGGCTGTGATGTGTCCAATCTCATGACCCAATACACCCGCAAATTCTGCCTCATTACTAAAATGTGCTAGGATTCCTCTGGTAAAATAAACAAAACCACCGGGTACGGCAAAGGCATTTACGACTGGAGAATCCAATATCCTGAACTGGTAATCCAAACTCGGACGATGAGATATTTTTCCCATCTCTTTACCTTTTTCGTTGATAAATGCTTGAAGTTTTGGATCATCATACAGCCCGTACATATTGACTATTTCTGGGTCATATTGGACACCCATGGCAATTTCTTGGGATTCTGACATCAACATGAGCTCGCGCTTACCGGTAACAGGATTTTTTACACAGCCAGCCAATACACCGGCGATTAGGAGGAAACTAAGTATAGATCTCATAGCTCAATAGTTTTGTGATTGAAGGTAGTAATATTGTACAAAGATAGAATTTTAGGTCTTACGTATAACAAATTTGGAATGGCTTTTTCCAAAGATAAAAAATTTTTAGCTCCATTCAGAGACGATCTCAAGACCGACAATACACACTTAGAACTTGCGGATGTACCACTTTTCACTATTCATGTATGCAATACTGCACAATAATATTCCTCCCCAATATACCAATTCTGAGGCCCAAGCCCAATATAAATCAAGCAAGAATACTTTGAAGACCAAGTAGCAGTAAATCAAATACACCATGGTGAAAAGAAACTGAAAATTCAGTGCGGTTTTGGTATGTCCGGTCCCCATTAACCCATTCATGTAAATAGAACCTATAGAAAATATGATCAAAATGGCCAACAACATGATCAGAAGCCCTTCTGACTCGATGATCAGATATCGGTGGGCCTCTCCAAAGAGGGGTAACAAGAAAAATTCTGGAAATAGAACAATAGGAAGTGAGATCATAATGGTCGTCAAGAGATTGACCCCTATGGTTTTTTTGATCAATGGTACGACAGCCTGCCTTTTATTCTTCCCAATAAAATTACTGACAATGGTATTAATCCCAGCACTATAGCCCCATGTAGGTATAGAAAGGACAAGGTACAGATTGCGAATCATATTCGAGATTTCCAGATTCCGTGGACTGGTATTCTCTATGAAAACAAAAAATACGAAATAGGCCCCTATTCCGAGAATAGATTGACCTACGATGGGCATCGAAATACTGAAACACTGCCGGAATATTTGCCCACTTAGCTTGGAAAAAGCCATCAGCCGAAAGATCCGAATATTCCTATCAAAGATCATGTAGATCACAAATACAACAAATGCTACGATCTCGGCTATGGTACTCGCCCAGGCAGCACCTGCAATCCCCATTGGCTCTATTCCAAATGCTCCAAAAATCAGAATATAGTCCAAAATGATATTGGTGACTACCAACAATACGGTATCCCAAATGATAAACCGTGTACGGGCTATGCCGGTATATAGTGCTATGATGGCCACTCCAACATAACTAAAAAAAACGCCATAACTCCTAGGGTATAGATAGTCTAGAATGCGTTCGTATATGTCCTGATTCTGAATGTATAACTTAAAAAAACTAGCGCCCCCTAACTGAATCCCCAAGAAAATGATCACTGCCAGCATTAGCTCAAAAAGAACCAAGGACTGAAAGTAATATCCTACCCCAAGATGATTTTTCTCCGCAAACCGGCGTGCTATCAGTATCTGTCCCCCCCTCGAAAACCCATACCCTACACTCGCTATGATGAGGTAAAAGGCGCCGACTAGCCCCATAGCAGCAAAATCAAGTGCATCATTTCGAAGGAGGAAGAAATTGTCGCACAGAACGATGATATTTTGAGCCGCACTTCCCAGCATGATGGGCAGCGATATAGATAATATCTGTCCGTACGATGTCTTTAGAGCCATAGAGTCTTAATAACTACTATGCAAAAATAGAGATAATTGTGCAGTGCTCGACTTTTTTTTAGAAAAATGCACAAAAGAATTTTTCTAACCCATACTTCCTAACTCATCCTAGTGTTGGTAAATCTTTGCTCCATGAATATGACCCCACAAAATCCCAATAAAATCATGGCCAAAACAATGACAAAAGAGGTCAGAAGGCCTAAAGTAATCCATGTGATAATGAAGATATTGAAATAGTACAAAATTGAAAAAACCATACTCAAAGCGATCAATATGGAAGAATAAAACTCCTTGCTACTTACCAATTTATTGGTCAATAACAAAGCGCCACCGATGGGTATCAAGTGTAATACTACACCCAAAAAGCCGGGAACCAACCATAACATTTTCACCCACAATGGTAATCGTCCATTCTGAATAGGTGGAGTATTCTCACTTTGATTCCGCACTTTTGAATCAAGGACCTCGGCATTAAGTTTTGCTTCCAACGCCTTAAAGATGGGGAATGGTGTAAACTTAGTGTCAAATCGCGGAAGGGCTTGGTAAGAAACTTGACCAAAAAAGTCTCTCATTGCAGTACTCATGGCATATTGATCACGCTCTGGATCTCGTAAATCAATGGTCAGTTCTTGTATCTTAGGAAAAAGCTGATCATTGAAAGCAGCAATTGGATCTTTCAGGGACTTATCCTCGAAGATAGGGCGGATCGGGTAAGCCTCACCTACATTCAGCATGATTTCGGACCCTTGTCGCTCAGTCTGGGTGAAGGTAATACCCACTGGCAATACGTGTAAGTCCAATTCTGGATCTTCTTCGAGTGTTTGCTGAGCCATGCGTCCCATCCCCTTCTGAAGCGGACGAAGTTTCCAAACGCTTTTGGTACTACCTTCTACGAAAATGAGTAAAGGCTTATGATCCCTTAGGACCTGTACGACCATACGAATACTTTCACTGTTTTTTTTCAAACTAGAAAATCCATCTCTGAACCTGAAAATCGGAATTTGATTTGTACTCAATAGTAACGGACGAAGGAGCGCATTCGAAAATAGATCACCCCTCACTAGAAAACTTAAAGGCTTCGGAAAAGTACAAGCCATGATGATTGGCTCCAAAAAACCGCTGGGATGGTTACATGCGATCAGTAATGGCTTATCCCTAGGGACTCGCTCCAAACCACTGATAAAAATCTTGCGGAAATAAGCCCTAAGACCAATATTTACAATAATCCTCAAAATTTTGTACACCATCTAAACTTTACTTTTAATTTTGTCGTCTAGGTGAATCAATCTCAACAAAAGAAGTGATTTCAGAAAACTATGCTGAAAATCTTTTACTAACTGATCTCCCAAATCCATTGAATAACCAAATATCGTGCAATATTAAAAATTTAATCGTCATAGCTGGCCCTACTGGGATAGGAAAAACAAAATTAGCAGTTGAACTCTCAGAGTTTTTGGGGGCAGAAATATTTTCTGCGGATTCCAGACAAATATACCGAGAGATGTCTATCGGTACTGCAAAACCAAGTCCGGAGGAATTGGAAATGATCAGACACCACTTTATCAATCATAAATCCATTCATGAGACCTACAATGTGGGCATGTACGAAAGCGAGATACTAGATAGTCTAAATAAGTACTTCCAAGTATCAAAAAATGCGCTTTTGGTAGGAGGAACCGGGCTCTATATACGTGCAGTGTTGGAAGGTTTGGACCAATTTCCAGATATCCCAAAGGAAGTGACTGAACACTATGACACCCTACTCAAAGAAAAGGGTGTAGGTGTGCTTAGCCAAATTTTGATTGAGAAAGACCCCGCCTATGCCCAGGTAGTTGACCATAAAAATCCACAGAGGCTCATTCGAGCTTTGAGTGTGATACACCATACGGATCGTCGATTTTCAGAGTTTTTGAGTTTTGAAAAAAAACCGAGAGAATTCAAGGTCATCACCCTAGTACTCCATGAAGAAAGAGACACCCTCTACGAAAAAATTAACGTCCGCGTAGATCAGATGATTCAGGCTGGTTTGATTGAAGAATGCAGAATGCTCTATGAATTCAAACATTTACCAGCCTTACAAACTGTAGGATACCAAGAAATCATGAACTACTTTGATGGAATTTGGGATAAAGATACAGCCATCGAAAAAGTCAAGCAACATAGCCGCAACTACGCTAAGAGGCAGATAACATGGTTCAAGAAATATATCCCATCGCATTGGATACTGCCCACTGACATTAAGGGAGCGAAAGACTTGATCCGATTATCGAATGATGCGGACTAATCCGACCACAATTGTTAATTACCCTTTTGTTCAGAAAAGGCTGGATCAGCTTCAGGGACTGTGTAGGTATTTACCTTTCTGCCAATGAGCGATACATTGACATACCTTTTTGGATTCAGCCTAAAGTCCTGAAGAAGAAGCCCTAAATTTTTGGTTGCGTACTCCAGATTATCGTATAGAGCCTTGTCATTCAGTAATTTGGTAAGTGTACCATCTCCAGAATTTATCTGCTCCATGGTGCTTTTCAGCTGAACCATTACCTCATTGGTCTGGCCTAGTGTTTTACTGAGGGCAGTAGCCGTATTCTTAGATTCCTCCAAGAAAGCTGCTGTCTTTGTGGGTACGCCTTCGGAATTTAGAGAAGCAGTGGTCTGTTGTAAGTTTGCTATGATTTTTGAGATTTGGGTATTGTTGGCAGCCAGGTTTTCAGTTATTTTGTTGACATTTGACAAAGCACCATTTAAGCTCTTTTGATTTGCATTAACCAGGTTGTTCATGCTATTGCTTAGTTCGGAAAGATTACCGGTGAGTTTTTCCAGGTTTCGCAATGTTTCGTTGAGTGCACCTTTGCTATTTTCAGTACCGAGGCTTTCAATGACTTTTTTCAGTTCGCCTGAGATGCCTGATACATATTCATTGACCTCACTAGCATTGACCATGGATCCGATGAGGCCTACATTTTTTCCCTCAATAAAACTACCAGAGGGCAAACAATCAGCGGTACATGCTTGATCAAAAGAGACATCAAGGTATTTTCCTCCGACGACCCCTTCATTTTTCATGAGGACCACTGCATTCTTCGGTATATCGATATCACCTTGCACATTGAAGTATACGAGCATTTCTTTTACATTCTCGGGATTAAGGACGATTTTTGTCACTGCACCGACCTTAAATCCATTAATAGATACAGGTGAAGAAGTAGCCAATTGGGTAACGTCTGCATACTTCGTGTAGAACACCTTGTTGCTCTCCAATAAGTTTTGACCTTTGATAAAAGTGTACCCCCACACCATCATGATCAGTGTAATGATCGCAAATATTCCAAGTTTAATTTCTCTTCCCATACGTGGCGCTTTGCGCTAGTTTGACATAAATACTTCACAAAGGTAACAATAAAATTCTGTACCTTGCCAAAATAATCGTCCGAAGCCTACTTTTATTCTACTGACTTCACGATATAGCAGGTTTTATAACCCAAATTTACCAATTTAGTTTTCGCCTCCTGAGCCAATTTATGATCCCAAAAATCCCCTACTTGGTATTTATACATTCCATTATCAAAAACGATGTAGGTCTCTCCGATTTTTGCTACTTTAGGATCTGGCTTGGCATCAACCTTCGTTTTCATGGCAGCGATCTGTATACGATACACCGTCTTACTTTCTACTAACTTTTCTGGCAACAAGGCAGCTTGGGGCTCAACTTTTTTAACCGGTTCTTTGGTGGCGATCACATTTTCAGGACCATCTACTTGAGCCCTAGCACGCAATAGATCTACAAAAGATAGGTAAAGCGCAGTCGTCACTTTTTCTTTCCCCTCAGCTGATCCTAGAAAGAGCTCTTCTTCGGGATTGCTTAAGAAACCAGCTTCCACCAAGACACTTGGCATCGTGGCACGCTTCAACACGACGAATCCAGCCTGCTTTACCCCACGAGATACGGTGTAATTCTGTCTTTGGAATTGATACTCCACCTTCGCAGCAAAATCAATACTTTGTCCCAAGAAGGCATTTTGGTAATTGGCAAGAATGATATGACCCACGGGAGAGTTTGGATCGTAGCCATCGTAGTTTGTTTCAAAATCCTTTTCTAGCAAGATGGAAGAGTTCTCTCGCTTAGCCACCTCTAGGTTGTCAGCCGCACTATGAAGCCCCATCACGAAAGTCTCTGTACCCCGAACACTCGTGTTGGTCGTCGCATTCAGATGTATCGAAATGAAAAGATCGGCCTTTTGGTTATTGGCCATGGCTATACGCTTGTAGAGTGGTATAAACTCATCTTTGGTCCTTGTATAGATCACCTTGATCTTCGGATGATTTTTCGAAATTTCAGCACCGAGGGCTAAAGCTAAGTCGAGTGTGATATCTTTTTCCTTGTAAATTTTACCCACGCAGCCACTGTCATGGCCACCGTGACCGGCATCGATCATCACTACACGGATGGGCTTTTCTGATTGTCCTGATGGCTTCATTGAAGCTCCTGCGAAAACAAGATCAGCAAAAAAGAGATACAAAATAATGTAAAAAAACGTTGGTAACTTAAAAATGAAAGTTTGTAACGTGCTCATTGCAATTGGTTTTTGGATAATTCGCTCGTGTTTGGGTACACAAATTGAAGACTTGCTCAAAAAAGAACTACCATTTGTACCTAAATATTGGTCACAAATGAGAACTTTGCGGATTATTTGATTTCGATGCAAATATAATACTTTTTTGTAATACGTAAAACCTTTGTCAAAAATAAATTACATACTATTCATTTGCCTTATGTGCATCAGCGCAGCTACTTGGGCTCAAGTGGACACCACCCTAGTTCGCTTGGATAGTACGATCATACCTAGTCTAAGGGACAGCTTGCCATTCCAAAGTAGTCAATTGGGCTATGAAATCAGCAAAGACGCCATTACCGAAGAAATACAATACGGTGCTGCTGATAGCAATTGGACCAGCATAGTCAAAGACGAAATCCACCTGTACGGAAAAGCCTATGTACACTATCAAAAAGTAAAAATCACAGCAGACTACATCGTTTTCAATTTTGACACCAAGGTAGTAAAGGCATATGGCATACCAGATGAAAAAGGCAGACTAAAAAACCCGCCAAAATTTACAGATGGAGACACGGAAGCCACCTATGAGGAAATGACTTACAATTTTGGTACAAAAAAGGCCATCGTAAAAAAAATCATCACCCAAGAATCTGATTTTTTCGTCCTCGGCGATAAGGCGAAATATATAGCAGCAGATTCTATAAACCCAAGAGATAGATTTTTCCTCCGGGGATCTAGGATTACTACTTGTAACTTACCACATCCACATTTTGGGATTCGGGCCACCAAACTCAAATTTATCCCCAATGAAATAGCCGTTATCGGTCCAGCCAACCTTGAAATAGCTGGTGTACCTACCCCACTCTTATTGCCATTTGGCTTTTTTCCATTGATCCAAGGTGCATCCTCTGGTTTGATCTTCCCTAGGAATTATGATTATAATCCCGAATTTGGTTTAGGTCTTCGTGAGATTGGTTACTATTTTCCCATTAATGACTACTTAGATCTGAGGGTCACAGGAGATATTTATTCCCGTGGAACTCATGGTGTACGGGTAGCTTCCAATTATAAAAAAAGGTATAAGTATAGTGGAAATATAAACCTAGGTTATAATAATGCCCTCATCGAAAGCAGACTAGATGGAAGGCGAGAATCTGCAAAATCATTTTCCATAAATATCAATCATAATCAGGATGCGAAAGCTCACCCCTACCGAACCGTAGGCGGAAGTATCAATATCTCTTCAAACCAATTCGACCGCCGGACCTTCAATGATCCGACTTCCGTACTAACCAATAGCTACCGTTCAAATTTTAATTACAACTACCGCTGGCCAGAGTCACCCTTCAAAGTAAGTGTGGGCTTGAGCCACAACCAAGAGACACAAACCAGAGTCGTCAACCTAACACTCCCTGAGGCAAACCTCAACATGAATACCATTACACCATTCAAGCGCAAAAACCAAATCGGAGACCCAAAATGGTATGAAAACATCAATCTTGGCTATAACGCAAGCTTGCGAAACTATGTACGAGCCACAGATACCACTCTTTTCTCCCAAGCCACCCTAGATAATCTTCAAACAGGATTATCACAAAGAGCAAACCTCAGTTTCAATGCACGAGCTCTCAAGTACTTTAGCATCAATCCATCGGTCAATTATGAAGAAATTTGGTTCGTACGGACACGAAGTTTAGAATTTGACCCAACACTCGACATCCGGCTAGACACCATTGGTACGGACGAATTAAACCAACCGATCACGAGATCTGACACCATATTTGGCCGCGTGATCGAAAGATTAAAAAGTGGTTTTGCACCATATCGGCGAGTGGATATGGGGATAGCCATTACCACTCAGATATTTGGATCACGAACCTTCAGCAAAGGATGGCTAAGGGGAGTACGACATATCTTAAAACCCACCATCTCCTTAAACTACAGTCCTGACACGCGAGATCGCTACACAGAAATAGTGAATACGGACGTACGGCCAGAGTTCAACAATCCAAGGGCGTATAATCCTTTTGAAGGCGGAATATTCGGCGCATCCCTAAACCCAGAGCAAATGAACCTTCGGTATGACCTCAACTCCGTATTCGAAGCAAAATATTACTCCAAAAAAGACAGTACAGAAAAAAAAATAAAGCTATTTGATAACCTTCGAGTAAGCGGATTCTATAATATTGCAGCCGATTCATTTCGCTGGTCTAATGTGAATATTGCTGGAAACACAAGTTTTTTCAATGGATTAAGTGTATTGAATATCACAGCAGAGTACTCCCCATATGTACACAGGAATGGTGTACGGCAAAACCAACTACTCTGGGATCAGAGCAAAAAACTCATCGAACTAAGAAGATTTTCGAGCAACCTCAATACGGGATTCAGCCTTAGGCAGCTTCGACAGATATTTCTCGGAGAAAAGGAAGGAGATGGACCAAAAGCCGCAAATAACCCTACAGCACCTACACAGCAAAGAAAGCAAGGCAGCAGCTTAGGAGAGATTACAGACAATTTTAGAATTAGTCACAACATCGGAGTCCAAATCGAAAAAAACCGTTTTGACCGGGATACTGTCATTATCGGAGTCAACTCCATCCAACTTAGCGGTAGCCTTCAAATCTCCAAAAATTGGCTCATATCCATCCAGCAAATCTCCTATGACTTCAAATCAAAATCCTTCATTTATCCGAGTTTTTCATTTGCAAGAGATTTGCACTGCTGGCAGATGAACATCGGTTGGTTTCCATCGCGGGACGTGTATAGCTTCTTCATCGGTGTGAAATCAAATGCCTTCTCCTTCTTCAAGTATGAATATGGTCAGCAAAATCCTGGGGCGTTTTTTGGACGATAAGCAAATATTGAAAGTATTATTCTAAATTTTACAAATAATTGTCCGCCAAGCTTCCAATTTTAGAAATTATAAAAATAAAAGCACTTATCATTCCAAAAAACTCGTATCTTTAGCGCAAAAAAAACCATGGGATTATTTGATCGTATCAAAAAAATCTTTGTCACAGAAGAGGATGTAACCATACCTCCCAAAAGGCTTGACAAAGACATTATTCACCAGAATCTCAAAGAAGCTCAGGAAAGATCCTCCGCTCAAAAACAGTCCAATACCTGGGACCAACCACCCCAAGATACCCAAAATGTAGAACCAAAAAATTGGACAGATCAAATCCAAGAAGGCGTAGAACAAATCAAATCAAATCCCACCGCGGTTAAACTAAAGGATAGTTTAGAGGATATTGGCTCCAAGTTGTGGGAAGAGACCAACAAGATCACAGAGAAAATAGCAGAAAACGAAACTGTACAGCAAATAGCCCATAAATCTGAAGAGGTAGGCGACAAACTACTCGGACTCGGAGAAAAAGTCATGGAAAAAAGTAGCAAGGTCGGAAGTGAAATAGCCGATAAAAGCGAAAAAATAGGCTCAGAAATCCTTGACAAACTCCAAGATGTCAAAAAAGTAGCCACAGAAAAAGGAATTGAAGCCATCGACATTGCTTTTCAAAAAAGTAGAGAACTCGAAAAAAAATTTGAAGATCTCAAGGAAAAAGCTTGGCAAGAAGCGGAGGAGGAACGAAAGAATCCCAAACCAGAATTTTCGGACAAAGATCTCAGTACGGGACCTGATCTTTTAGCCAATAAAGACGATTTTTTTTCGAAAGCAGCTCGATATGCAGAAGGTGACCACCATTCATTCTCAGAAGGAAAAATCGAGATCACCAAGACGACCAAAGGTATGCAAGATCATGACCAAGATGGAGACGACCTTATAGATGAAGCAGAAATTGTAAAATAAGTAACCCACCTAGGCAGCGGATACCCAAATAAAAGTATCTAATCAAATAGAATCCAATGCCTTCAAAGCATGAGCATTTTAATGACGAATAGTCATCATTTGTACGAACTAATAGATCTTTGTATCCGTGGCAATCACCAGGCGACGGAACAACTCTTTCGTACCTATGCTGGCAAGATGATGACTGTATGCAGACGGTACGCTCCTACCACAGAGCTGGCAGAGGATTGGCTCCAAGAAGGTTTTGTCAAAGTTTTCACAAATCTTCACAAATTCGAGCGTCAGGGTAGCTTCGAAGGCTGGATTCGGAAGATTTTCATAAATCATGCACTTAGAGAATTGACGAAAAATCCGCCAATAAACGAAGACCTTGACCAAGTTATCTCGATTGGTACGGAGGAGCAGGACCCTTTATCCAAACTAAATGAGGAACACATTCTTTCACTAGTGCAAGCCCTACCTGATGGATACCGTGCAGTATTTAACCTTTTCGTCATTGAAGGATATAGTCATAAGGAAATTTCTGAAATGCTCGAAATCGAGGAAAGTACCTCTCGATCACAACTCGTAAAAGCTCGAAAGATGCTTCAAGAAAAATTATCTACAAACAATAAACTCGCAGTCTGACCATATGCTAGATTACAACCAGGAAGAAATGAACGACCAAAAGTATAAAGAGCTATTTGATACCTACGAGTCTCCATATTCCAATCAAGTTTGGAGCGGAGTACAAGCAGCACTCATCGCCCAACAAAAAACGAAGCGTCGCCGGATCCTCTGGTGGAGTTCTTTGGCAATAGCTGGATTCATATCGCTCACTGCGCTAATACACTCAGATTACACCAAACACAAAAAATCTCAAGGTAAAATCGAAGCCGATCTCAAAAAAGAAATACTCGCCACAAATCAAACTTTAGAAAATCAATTTACTACAGGAACTTTAGATGAGTTAAATCCTGATCAAGTTTCTAACATCACTGAATCATTCGCTCTAACTTACACAAACCAAAAATCAACTGCAAAAAAACAAACCCTTGAAGCGGCCTTCATTGGTGCCGATAAAACACTTGTGAAGGAAAACCTCATGATTCCAGCGCCAAATGCAAGCGCAGTAAATACTGTGGTTGACGAACCCAACCTCTTGCAGCCGACACGATTCAGCAACTCCATTAGATCAGACATAGCTCATGATGCACCAAATATGAACGGAGGCTACTGCCTAAACTTCAAAACAGGACCAAAATTTACCTATTTTTTTGATGTATTCGGGTCTTTGGATTATTTCTCCAAGGCCATGTCCACTACAAATACGGAGATCGAAAATTACCTTACCGCCAGGAGCAACACAGAAAATACAGCACTTTCTTATTCATTTGGATTTAGATTCAGTGCTTATGGTCAGCGTGGCCTCGGTATAAAAACGGGCATGCAGTACAGCTTCATGAATGAAAAATTTTCTTACATAGATCCGAATTCAAGCCAAATCAGGACCATCACCATCAAAGATTACATCTACAGCAATGGAATTATCGTGGATAGTACGGTCAGAACCGAAGAAATAGTGATCGATGGCGAAAAACGGACAACAGCGCAAAACAGCTATAGAACCCTAGACATCCCTTTGCTCCTCAGTTACCAATTCGGTGGGCATGGCAGATTTTACTACCAGCTGAACGGTGGTCTGATCTTTAATATCCTCTCTGCTCGTCGTGGGCTTATCTTGGATGAGAACCAACTCCCCACACACCTCTCGAACTACAGCTATGAGGAAGCGCCTGGGTTCAAAACAAAAATGGGAAGCAGCTTGATGGCATCGGTCAGTATACATTATTGGCTAACCAAAGACTTCGATCTGATGGTAGAGCCATATTTCCGCACCACCTTACAAGAGATCAATACCACAACAAACCCCATCAGACAAAACCATCGAACATCTGGTTTAATGGTAGGCATTAGATACCAATTTTGAAAACCGAGGCAGCGAAAACAACCATTAAGGAGTCTTTAATTAAGTAGATCATAATCTGAATAAGTAATGCGTATAAACCAACATAGAATATTAGTCTTTTCCCTTATCCTCTGCGGATTTCTCGTGGGCTGTGTCAAGGAATCAGAGACCTTTGTACCATACCTTAAGGATGCAGATGTAAAACAAACGATCAATACTGCATTTTTGCCCGCAGAAGAGCAAAAAAGCTTTCAATATAATGGCACGACAACTGTCCGACTAGATAGTCGATTGGCTATCGAAATTCCTGCTGGATCACTTAGAAATACAACAGGCCAAATTCATTCTGGTCAAACGTTCGTCGTTTTCAAAAAATCTACCTCGCTATTGAATAATCTCGCATTGGGTTTCGATGGAAGTTTCAGTAGAGACAAACTGGGTTTTGATCTTGGTATTCAAATGTACTTCCTTTCTGCGAATGGTCAATTAACGTATCATCCAAATGAAATAAAACTGCACTACCTATTCCAAAGTGAATCAGAAAAAAAGAAGGAAATCTTTCACTTTTTGCCTACAGAAAATTCATGGACCTACCAATATGAAAGAAATCCTGAACACGGCAGTAATTTGATGATCGACCAAGTGACTATTTGGGATGAAACTAGACAAAGCTTCACCACTTTCCAAACCGGCGCCACCACCCTAACCCACAAGGGCTGGTATATGATTGGCACAAAAGTTGACAACAATGTAGCATTGCTAGAAAGTACCGTAAGCCTCCCGGAAGATTTTAGAAAATCTAATTCGTTGGTAGTGTGCTATGATATTTCCGCTGGTTCATACTCAATAAGTGATAGCGAAAATAATGTATTTTTATTCGAAAATTTGCTTGGATTTGATGCATCAAAAACTATTTTTGCAGCGATTTCAGCAGATAGACAGGGAAAATTTTACCTGGCTACCATGGAAGCTGTTGCACAAAGCAACAACAAACTGAGCCTTGTACCGCAAAAGATCTCCGTCGAAGAGCTGAAAGAAGTTTTTTTAAGAAAATAAAGGCAAGATTCGGTCAAAAGCCACTTGCTAAAGATGAATACGTAATTTAGGAGTCGCCTGTCTGAAATTAACGAATTTTAGGCAGGCCTTTTTATTTTAGAGCATCTTGATTTATAGTAGAATTTAGCCCGTAGCCCTTTTTCGCAACTTAACTACACAATTTCAAGTTGATGACAAATACGGGGAGAAAGGAGACATCCTTCAAAAAAGTAAGATTCAAAAAAATTGGAATTACGCTTGGTCGCTTAAAAATTCGTCCGTAAAGTGTTGCTTCCGCTTTTGTATAGAAAATTTTTCAGCGTTATAGTCATTTGATTTTCCCTTTGGTATAGAAAGCGATTTCCACTGACCATCACGAAGCATTTTTCCGATAAACACAATTTGTCCTATGTGATACGGATAGTGTGCCAATTGCCTATTGATAGCTTCGATAATCGAATGACCTTGATTCCGGATATAGATTTCCTTAGAAAGGTCACCCTCACTCAAAGAGCCTAGCGCAACAAAAAGGCAGCTCCAAGCTTCGTTCCATTTTGTCAGAAGTTCATTTCTATCTACAATGTCATCTACGAATTCGGCATCTCGGTGTCGCCATTCTTTTTCTCCATCCGTAGTTAAAAAATCAGTCCATCTTGAAAGCATGTTTCCCCAGAGATGCTTTACAATGGTAGCGATACTATTACTCTCTTCGTTGTACTTCCAGAAAAGTTGTTCATCCGTAAGCTGGGAAAAAGTGTTTTCACCAAGGATTTTGTAATACTGAAATTGTTTTATTGCACTTTTCAGATAGTCATTCTCCATTTCCATAAAATCAAGCTAAATGTCAATAAATTCTACATAATCACCTAATTCGGTAAAGCTCTTTCATCCAATAAAACGATCGCCACCGAGATACACAGCGTCTATATGATTTTCACCAAAAGCATAGGCCATGAAATCCATGGAGGAAATTGGTTTCGTAAGACAAAAATTAGCCAATTTTCCAACGGTTATGGACCCTACCTGGTGCTCCAACTCCATTGCACAAGCACCATTGATCGTCATGGCATTAAAAACCTCTTTGGGAAGCAATTTCATTTTCGTACAAGCAATTGATTGGAGAAGCTGCATATTTCCAGAAGGTGAGCTACCTGGATTATAGTCACTTGCTATCGCAATACCCAGCCCTTGGTCGATCATACGGCGACCAGGTGCAAATGGTATATTTAAATAGTAACTCACAGAGGGCAATACTGTAGGTATCGTATCAGATCCTAATAAGTCCAAAATCTCCTGGTCTTCTATGGCTTCAAGGTGATCCACAGAGATGGCACGATTGGCAATGCCAACTTGGACTCCACCAGAATTTGCCAATTCATTCGCGTGAATCTTTGCTTTAAGGCCGGCTGCTGCTCCTGCCTTCAGTATATGGTCCGTTTCTTCTACCGTAAAAAATCCCTTGTCACAAAATACATCGATGTAGTCAGCCAGTCCTTCCTCCATGACCACTGGCAGCAAATCATTTATCAACATATCGATGTAGGCCTTCCTATCCAAAGCATAGTTTTTGGGAATGGCATGGGCACCGAGAAAAGTCCTTTTTACTAACACGGGGAAATCCCGCTGTAGCTGTTGAATGACACGCAATATTTTGAGCTCACTTTCAAAACTAAGGCCGTATCCACTCTTCATTTCGATTGAACCAGTACCTAATTTGATTAAATTTCTGAGACGCTCACTGGCAGATTGATAAAGTACTTCTTCAGTATAAGATTGAAGTTTTTCAGCCGAATTAAGGATGCCTCCTCCAGCAGCAGCAATTTCTTCATAACTTTTACCTTGAAGTCTCATGACAAACTCATGCTCTCTACCTTCTGCAAAAACCAAATGAGTATGACTGTCACACCAAGAGGGAATTAAGTACTGCCCATCACAATTTACAATCTCCCCATCAAAATCCTGTGGACAATCCACCATAGGACCAAAATCAGCAATTGTTCCTTGGTCGACAGCTAAGTAAGCGTATTGCAACTCATTGACAAGGGCCATTTCAGCGCCTTTTTTGAGGCGGTATGCGTCCTCCCCAGTGAGTATTCCGAATATAGATTTGATGTTGATGAATAATTTCTTAGACATGTGATGTTAAATTTGCTACCCACAAATATACAAAAAGAAACGCACCCCTCGGAATAAGGCCGACACACCAATACGGAAAAAGTACTGCTTAGTGAAAAAGAACTGAATCAAAATTATGGCTATTTTTTATAACAGAGGCATAAGCAAGGGCCCGCTCTTTAGTTTCGAAAAATCCCATCACAACCCGAAAAAAGATTTTACCATCCTTCGCATCTTGTAGCACCACAATCGGCTCCCCAAAAATTTGTTGTAATTGATCTACCTTCATTTTGGCCCCCTCAAAAGATGAAAAAACGCCCATCTGTAATTGAAAACCCGTATTCCGCGAACGTTCAGTGGGCTCCGACTTATTGATATCTTTCGGACTTATATTCAGCCTGTGAATCTTTTGTGGTTGGAGTTCCCCACGAAGACAAAGTCCTAGTAAAGACTTCATGGCTTCAGGAGATAATGTCTCCTCGATCCGATGCACCATTTGACCATTTGGATTAAAGATGAGCATGGTAGGAAGATATTTAACTTCGTATCGATTTTTCATTTCATAACCTAAGGACTCATCAATATCTAGCTGCATCCATACGAAGTTTTGGTCGAGTGTTCTCCTGACAAGAGAATCGGCAAATGTAGTCTCTGCCATCCATTTACAAGGTCTACACCACTTCGCACCAAAACTAACCATGAAGAATTTGCCCTCAGACAGTGCTCGTTCTTTGGCCTCCTCTAGATCTGTAGGATGGTGAGGATTGATATGCGTCGAAGCCAACACGCCCACATGAAATAAGAAACATCCTATAAGGACGACGAAAATACGCATTACCATTGGAAAGCCTATTTAGATTAAATAATTCTATCAATTCTAAGGTTGTGACATCTAGTCACTTAAGTCAGTACAAATAACATACCAAGAACTAGCAAACTGAATTAAATAGTGAATTATTTATTATGTATTTAACTGTTTTATAATCTTTTAAAAGGAATAATTAAAAGTAATATATCTTTTTTAAGAAAAAAAAATCAGTCCAAAATCAAAATTATATCTATCTTTCGCCCTTCAAATTCGAATGAATGGGCAAAACAATTGCAGCTATAAAGGGGATTGGAGGATTTGTACCGAAGGACGTATTGACCAACGAAGATCTGGCCAAAATGGTGGATACCTCTGATGAGTGGATCACGACACGTACGGGAATCAAAGAAAGACATATCTACAAAGAGCCCAATAAGGCTACCTCGGATATGGGCGTGGAGGTCATGCACGACCTAATGAACAAAACCGGACTTAAGCCCGAAGAAATCGACCTGCTGATTGTAGGCACAGTCACAGCTGATATGATTTTTCCAGATACGGCCAACACTATCTTAGATAAAATCGGAGCAAAAAATGCCTTTGGATTTGATATAAATGCTGCTTGTTCTGGATTTTTGTATGCCCTTACTACAGGTGCCAAATTTATCGAATCGAATACCTACAAAAATGTAGTAGTGATGGGCGTGGACATGATGTCTTCCATCATTGACTACACAGATCGAGCTACCTGTGTAATCTTTGGAGATGGTGGAGGAGCAGTCCTACTTCAGCCAAGCGAAGATAGTAATGGAATTCAGGACAGTATTCTTAAATCAGACGGATCTGGTAGAGCCTACCTCCATATGAAAGCTGGAGGGTCCCTAAAACCCCCAACTATCGAGACAGTGATGGCGAAGGAACACTACGTCTTTCAGGATGGTAAACCAGTTTTCAAAGCAGCAGTCAATGGAATGATTGACACCGTAACAGAAGTCCTAAAAAGAAATGAGATGACCCCAGAAGATATTGACTGGGTCATACCACATCAAGCAAATCTTCGGATCATCTCAGCAGTCTCTGAGGGCTTAGGCATTGAAAAGGAGAAAGTTATCATCAATATTCACAAATACGGAAATACCACCGCTGGTACACTCCCATTGTGCATGTGGGATTACGAAAACCAATTCAAAAAAGGAGATAAAATCATACTCACCGCATTCGGAGGGGGCTTCACTTGGGGCTCTACCCTATTGACTTGGGCATACGATTCAAATTAATAAAAATCAAACAATTATAACATTTATGGCAAATACATCGGATATTAAAAATGGACTTTGCATCAACTACAACAATGATATCTACACCGTTGTGGAATTCCTCCATGTAAAACCTGGTAAGGGGAATGCTTTCGTTCGTACTAAGCTAAAATCTTTGACAACAGGAAAGGTTATCGACAATACCTTCCCGACTGGTCATAAAATCGACGACGTACGTGTGGAGCGAAGAAAATACCAATTTTTGTACAACGATGAGCAGGGCTACCACTTCATGGATAATGAGACCTTCGACCAAGTGGCACTCAAAGAACAAATGCTCGAGCGTGCCAATCTTCTCAAACCAGGATTGGACATCGAGATCTTATTTCATGCAGAAAAAGAAATCCCACTGACAGCAGACCTTCCACCACATATCACCCTAGAGGTGACTTATACAGAACCAGGTGTAAGAGGTGATACTGCGACCAATGTCACTAAGCCAGCTACTGTAGAAACAGGCGCTGAGGTTAAAGTACCTATTTTTATCAATCAAGGCGATCTTATCAAAATAGATACCAGAACTGGAGATTACATCGAACGAGTAAAACAATAACCAATCAAACCCGTGGACTATGAATTTTAAAGAAATCCAAGAGCTAATCAAGCTCATCGATAAGTCTGAACTTGCGGAATTCAAACTTAAAAATGAAGACCTGCACCTTCATATCAAGACGAAACACTACCAGCAGGCAGTGGCGCCAGTAGCTATGCCCATAGCTAGTACTCCCGTGGTACAAGCAGCTCCAGTGGCGCCCAAAGTGGAAGCTCCTGCACCTGTAGCGAATGTAGAAACTCCTGCAGCGCCTCCAGCAACTGGCAAGAAACTGTTAGAAATCAAGTCTCCGATCGTGGGAACTTTCTATCGTGCTCCTGGACCTGAAAAAGGACCTTTCGTAAAAGTCGGTGACAGTGTTCAAAAAGGTCAAGTGGTTTGTATCATTGAGGCCATGAAGCTATTCAATGAAATCGAAAGCGAAATATCAGGCACCATCGTCAAAGTTTGTGTAGAGGATGCGAGCCCCGTGGAATACGACCAAGTCTTATTCTTGGTAGAGGCCTAGAATTTAGGATCGCCAGAATAGATTATTGACGCACAAAACAAAATTCTATGTTTAAAAAAATTCTCATTGCTAATAGAGGAGAGATTGCCCTTAGGATCATCCGAACTTGTAAAGAAATGGGTATCAAGACGGTGGCTGTATATTCTACCGCAGACCGAGAAAGCCTACACGTAAGATTTGCAGATGAGGCCGTCTGTATCGGACCCGCTTCTTCTTCAGAATCTTACTTAAGTATGCCAAAAATCATGGCTGCAGTAGAAATTACAAATGCGGATGCAGTACACCCAGGATATGGATTTCTATCTGAAAATGCAGCCTTTTCCGAAATTTGCACGCAATACGGTGTCAAATTTATAGGTCCTACACCAGACCAAATTCGTAAAATGGGTGATAAGATCACAGCTAAAGAAACCATGATCAAGGCCGGTGTTCCTGTAGTACCTGGATCAGACGGATTGGTAAAGGATATCAAAGAAGGGCTAAAAATCGCAAAAAATATCGGATACCCAATCATCCTCAAAGCAACAGCTGGTGGTGGTGGAAAAGGGATGCGGATCGTGGGCAACGAAACAGAATTCGAAGATGCATGGAATAAAGCTCGCCAGGAAGCCAAAGCAGCTTTTGGTAACGATGGTATCTATTTGGAAAAATTCGTAGAGGAACCAAGACACATCGAAATCCAAATCATTGGTGATCAATATGGTAATGTGGCCCACCTCTCAGAAAGAGATTGCTCCATTCAGCGCCGTCACCAAAAACTCGTAGAGGAGAGTCCATCGCCATTTATGACACCAGAACTACGCGAGGCCATGGGTGAAGCCGCTATAAAAGCTGGTAAATGTATCAACTATGAAGGTGCGGGTACCATCGAGTTTCTCGTGGATAAATACCGCAATTTTTACTTCATGGAAATGAATACACGAATTCAGGTAGAGCATCCAGTGACCGAGGAAGTTATCGATCATGACCTCATCAAAGAGCAAATAAAAGTAGCTGCCGGTATCCCCATCAGCGGAAAATCATACTACCCCACCATGCATGCAATGGAGTGTCGAATCAATGCCGAAGATGTATTCAATGGTTTTCGGCCAAGTCCAGGTAAGATTACCTCATTCCATAGTCCCAAAGGGCATGGTGTGCGGGTGGATACCCATGTATATGCGGGATATTCTGTGCCACCTTTCTATGATAGCATGATAGCGAAGGTCATTTGCAAAGCCCAAACTCGTGAAGAATGTATCAAAAAAATGGCTAGAGCTTTGGATGAATTTATCATAGAGGGTATTCATACTACGGTACCTTTCCATCAACAATTGATGAAAAATGAAGATTTTAAAGCGGGCAATTTCAATACTGGCTTCTTGAACAACTTCGAATTAAAACCAGCTGAGGATAAATAAGTCTGGCAGAAGATACATCATACTGAGAAGTATGACCATGTAATCAAACCAGATCGACAGCTTAGCTCATACCATATCAAAGGGATCTTGTTGCTCATGCAGGAGATCCCTTTGCATTTAGTCTACCAGCCTGAAGTGACTTTAACCATGGATTTACGAAGGCTAATATTTAATCCGAGCTTCACATTATGAGGAAAGAACAAAACTCGACAAGTCTGAAGGACCTACTCCCTCTACTATCACCTTACAAAAGGAATATAGCACTGAGTATCCTCAATAATATCTTGCTCTCCCTCTTTACGGTGGTCAGCATCCCCTTGATTATTCCATTTTTTCAGATTTTATTCGATTCATCGGCAGCAAGCCCACCCCCAACCAATAGCCCAAACTTTGAAGAACAGCTTCGATCTTTCTTTGCGCAGCTCATCATTGATCATGGTAAAAACTATGCACTAACTACCGTATGCCTTCTAATCATCGTGGTATTCTTCTTCAAAAATCTATTTCGATATTTGGCGCTGTTTTTTATGGCTCCCGTACGTAATGGCATCGTCAGAGACCTACGGAGATCATTATTTGAAAAATACATTGACCTTCCGATCGGGTTTTATGAAAACGAAAAAAAGGGTGACCTCCTCTCTCGAGCTACCGGAGATGTGCAAGAAATCGAATGGAGTATCCTCAATGTCATCGAGGCTATTTTCAAAGCACCCATCATCATGATAGGCTCTATAAGTTTTATGATCTACATCAGCCCACCTTTGTCTTTATTCGTGTTGGCCCTGTTATTTTTTACGGCATTTATCATAGGTGGCATCTCAAAAACTCTCAAAAAATCCAGCGCCCAAGTACAGATCACCCTTGGTCAGATTTCCTCAATTGTAGAAGAATCGCTCGGAGGACTTCGAATTATAAAGGTATTCAATGCACAAGAAAATCAGCAGGCCAAATTTAACCTCCAGAACGAAAGCTACTACCAAGTTTTGACCAAACTACTCTGGAGGAGGGACCTATCTGTACCACTTTCTGAGTTCCTAGGCGTGACCGTAGTGGCAGTCCTGCTTTGGTATGGATCTAATCTCGTATTCAAGTCTGAACTGCATCCTGAGACTTTTTTTGCATTTGTTTTTGCTTTTTATCAAGTGATCGAACCCTCCAAATACTTTTCATCTGCGTACTACAACCTTCAAAAAGGACTAGCCGCAATGGATAGGATCAATACAATCCTCCAAATCGAAAATCAAATACAAGATCCCGCCATACCCTCGTCCTTTGTGAGATTCGAGAAATATATCAGATTTGATCGAATTCGTTTTTTCTATCCACAATCTGATACGCCTGCAATCGATGATTTGACACTCGAGATCAAAGCGGGAGAAAAAATAGCCGTCGTGGGACCCAGTGGCGGAGGAAAATCGACACTCATCGATCTTCTGGTACGATACCATGATCCGCAGGAAGGGAGCATCTCCATTGATGGTAAAGATCTGAAAACCATCCGTCTGACGGACCTAAGATCCCAGTTTGGAATGGTCAATCAGGAAGCCATTCTTTTTCACGACACCATTGCAGCAAACATAGCATTTGGACATGAATCAGCAGACATGGATCGTGTAATGGAAGTTGCTAAAATAGCCAATGCCCACGATTTCATCAGCACAACAGAAAACGCCTACCAAACCAACATCGGTGATAAAGGAGTCAAACTCAGCGGTGGTCAAAAGCAAAGAATTACCATAGCAAGAGCCATCTATCATGACCCTCCCATCTTAATTTTAGACGAAGCCACGAGTGCGTTGGATAGTGAATCTGAGCACTTGGTTCAAGAGGCCTTGGACAAAGTCATGGTAGGCCGTACTGCCATCATTGTCGCACACAGACTTTCTACCATTCAGAATGCGGACAGAATCATCGTATTAGAACACGGAAAAATTGCAGAGGACGGGGATCACCAATCGCTCATGGCCCTCGGGGGCATCTACGCTAAGATGGTGTCTATGCAAAAGATATAGTTCGTACGCAAAAACACCACCAAAGACACTCTTTACCAAGGGCAATATCGAAAGAATAAAAAATCCCTTTGAGGTATCCTACTTGATTAGCGTGATATTGCCGATGGATTTGTAGGATTGACCTTGGCAGGTGTAGTTTACTTGATAAGTGTACACGCCAGGATCATTTGGTACGCCTCCTGTTGAACCATTCCATTTTCCATTTTTGTCACGGGTATTGAAGACTTCGGTACCAAACCGATCGATGATTCGGAACTCCATAATCTCCTGTACTATGAAGGTATTGCTGATCCCTATCAGGTCATTGAGGTTGTCGCCATTAGGTGTAAAGGCATTGGGTACTAGAAGCTGTGAACAGTCCTGCTCTTCTTCGTTTACCACAAAAACGGTGACAGAATCGCGTCCAACACAAGTACCTACCTGTGATAGGAGTATATAGGTAGTGGTCATTTCTGGGGAGGCAATGGGCGAAAGGGACATAGGATCATCCAAACCCTCTGTTGTATTCCAGTTAGCTATCGTACTGCACGTAGGCCCAAGAAAAAGCTGTGCCTGTCCACCGCTGAAGATGGTCGTATCCCTAGAGATGATCTGCTCTGGAAATGCGTAGGACTGGGTTATTTCTGTTCTAGAAAGTGCTCTATTGAATAAGCGAATATCATCGACTTTACCACGCAATCTTGATAGATTATTGTCCAAACAGACAGAATTACTAAAGGCGAACCTTGTAAATAGACCAAATGGCACCTCCTGTGAAGCATTGATCACCCCTACTGGTTCATTATCCACATATAGTGTGTAATTCAAGCTGGCTCGAACCAGAGTAATCCGGGTCCAACATCTTCCTAGCTCCAATCTTTTTCGGAGGGAGCGAAGATTGCTTACATCGCGGGCCATTTCAAACAGAACTTCCTGTGTCGTAGGAAGATAACGGATCGAAAATAAGGAATCCAATCTACACTGGCTCCGGGCAGAAAAAATATCCATCGCTGAGGTGCTCGGCTCTACATAAAAGTAGAAATCAAAAGTAAAATCTGTATTGAATACATTACGAACATCATTTGGAAGATTGAGACCATCCGTGGAGCCATTCAGATCCACACCATCACCTTCCATACCACAATTGCATGTAGCGGATCCTACAAACTCTACGGCAGGATAATTACCAGTTCGATCTTGGAGACTACAATCCGTAAAGTCATAATCCGCTACCAATCCTGTCTGAGCCATCAATGGTACCCAAACCATAAATAACAAGCCAATATAGAAACTGCGCATCGTATATTCAGAAGCAAAATAGTGTAAAAAAGTCATAAAATACCACTTGTTTTAGGATGATAATTTTGTAGTCAGTGATCTATTCCGATTAGACTAGAATAGGTCAAAAACTGAATACGAAGATCCATCTAAAGGCAAACATAAAGAAAAAATCAGAGTTAAAACGCAATCTCTTCTCTCTGGAGTGTATCTTTGCAAAAAAAATCGGGTATGTCCCTATTCTCAATAGGTAAAAAGATATTAAGCGAAAACAATGATGCCAAAGAAATGGGGTTTTTCGATCATCTCGAAGAGCTTAGGTGGCATCTTTTCAGAGCAGCATTGGCTATTCTGGTGGTATCTATCGTAGTCTTCATCGCAAAGGATTTCACCTTTAATACCGTTATTTTTGGTCCAAAGAAGCCTGATTTCTTCACCTATCGGTTTTTCTGCATGATGTCGGAGGCTACCTGCATTCAGCCACCAGACTTTGACCTAATCACTCGAGAAATGGGAGAGCAGTTTTTCGTCCATCTAAAAGTTTCCTTCTGGATGGGGCTGATTGTTTCGTTTCCTTATATCTTCTGGGAGTTTTGGCGATTCATCAAACCGGGGCTCTACGAAAATGAGCGAAAAGCAGCAAATGGTGTGGTCCTAGCTTGTAGTATCTTATTCATATCAGGTGTATTGTTTGGATATTATGTCTTGACACCTTTTGCGATCACCTTCTTAGGAGGCTATTCTGTAGGTACAGAGGCAGTAAATGCCCCGACCCTATCCTCTTATGTCAACTACTTGACTATGTTTACGATTCCGACTGGATTGTTGTTCGAATTACCCTTACTTGCTTATTTCTTAGGTAAATTGGGATTGATATCATCAAGCTTTCTGACCAACAATCGGAAATATGCAGTCATCATTATCCTAATCATCGCAGCCATCGTGACTCCACCAGACGTAGTTAGTCAGATTCTGATCAGTATTCCTCTCTTTGTCTTGTATGAAGCAAGTATCTACATAATCAAAATTCAGGAAAAGAAGAGGCAAACCAATTAGGAGCGCATTACCCGTACCCCAAACACCAGTGCCACTATCCTTTCAGTAATACGAAACAACAAATCATATGCAGCGAGTTTCTTCTAATACTACTTTACTATTGAAGATATTTTTGCCGACCATCTATATCAGTTTCTTTGGAGCCTTAGCAGTTGCTATCATTCTGGCAGACCCAGGCGATTTGCCAATGACCTCCACGATTTTATTGAAATCGATCTTCGTGGCTTGTTACTTGGTATTCGTTTTGTTTTTGACATACACCTTCATGAATCTAAAGCGTGTAGAGGTGGATTATGATTTTCTATATGTATCTAACTATTTCAAAACCTACCGGTACAAACTTGAAGATGTGGAGCATATTCATACGGTAGATTTATTTATTTTTACGATCGCTTCCCTCCATATGAAGGATAAGACAAAAATGGGAAAAAAGATTAGATTCATTGCAAAAATGAAATACCTCAGACCTTTACTCGAAGACACTTCATTCCCTCTACATGACAGATGGAATGGTCTGGAAGACGAGTAAATAAACTATTCTACCGAAGAATACTCCAATTTGCCCTATAGACCAAAAATTTCGTGTAGCTATTGACTGTTGTTTTGCAACAGTATCTGACCATTTTTATAGTCAAATGCCTTAAATCAATAACCTCCAAATCACTCAATTACGACGATCGTAAGCATGACAACTCGTTCAGCTCCATTCATTAAAAGCCGTCGCCTTCAGACATAAACTGAAACGTATTAATTAATTTGTCTTTATGAATTAGAACTCAATAAAAAATCTGGCTCGAATACCCCATCCTTTTGCTCCAAAGAGTGTCGCCATATTAGGATTTTCTAGGTAATTGAATCGGCGTACCACATCAACCCTCAAGATCTTGAAAATATTCGTAAACCCGATGGAAGCCTCCATGTATGGTCTATTGTCAAAAAGAAAGGTAGTTGGATTGCCCGTGGCATCTTTTGGAAGCTGCACTTGATCAGGATTCAAATTTGGATTGTACCGATCAGACGTGGATCCTACCAACATTTTGAAAGTAGCTACCTCTCGTAGTTTTAGTTTTTTGAGGAGTGGAATCCTATTCAGGAATTTTCCGTAGAAATAGTGTTCGATATTGATAGAAGCGAACTGCTCCGCAGAAAACTCCATGAAATTCATCAAATTATAACTCGCCAGCTGGTAAGCATATGTTTGGTTTCCACGTGGTACGAACCGGAGGATATAGGGCACTTCACCCCAAATCTTTCCACCTTCTACGATGACATCAGTCTTACCCCAAGTCGTCCACTTGAACTGCTTGAATATATTCAGATAAACTCGGTCAAAACTATAATTCCCCCCAAGCACTCCATCGATGCCCCGGGTGTACTCAAATTTGAACACGGGGTACTCATTAAATAACGGAATACGATTCTCTTTTCCTTGGATGTATTGCTCATTCGGAGCGTATCTGAACCCTACGCTCACTTCTGTGGTATTGACCATTCCGAGATCTAAATCTTGCTCTAGAGTGAGATCTCTGTAGTTGAAATTTAATGAACCAATGGCTTCTCTCCTTCGATGGCTTAGCGTCGTGTAATAACTAAAACCTTCCCCTTCATGCTCGTAGTGAACCTTGTACGTATCATTGAAAAGCATTTTTGTAGCCTGCCCCCTTCTGAATGAAAGCAGAAAATTGTCCGGACTGAAAAAAGCAAGGTCCTGGCCGGGGAAAATACTCTCTCTATCCGCTGAAAGCCTAATGAAATGGCGCGGATTGACTTTATAATCTTCATTAAAAGTGTAAGTCAATCCTGCAGAATATTTAAACCTCTTCATCCTAGTGGTATACGCACCGTAGCCCTGAAGTCGGATCTTTTTGCTAAAACCAAAGGTGGTGCCTCCTCCGAATCGAAGCTGTGTACCTTCCACATCATTGAAACTTACGAATGTAGCTAGTGGTCCAAACTCCACTTTACCAATTGGAATGTAACCCGTAAGTGCTACCCGTGTTAGATAGACGAATGCATTGAAGGTAGGATCTTTACGGAGTAAATCTACCATTGTATAAAGATCTTGGTCACTTTTATTTAGTGGCTGAATTCTTTTCTCTTGCCAATAATCCTCGCCCTTTTCAAAATCTGGAGCGAGTACTACATTTTCAGTTCCAGCAAATATTTTTGGGTCTGCAGGTACATTAAACTTAAAGTCGCTGTAGTTGACAGTCCTAGTTCCATAGGACCCGACTCCATTTTGGGTAAGTGCATAGTCGATGGTCACCTCGTCTCTCGATTTTATGAACTGATTGTCCTTTTCAGCATATTCTTGGATAATGCGAAGATCCCTCACAAAATTCAGGTTTATACCATTGATCACTCCCATATCCACCTTCATTACTGTATATCGATCATCATTGGAGATGTACATATTTCCAGTAAATCCTAAGTTTCCTTTTACTGCTGGAATGAACGAAAGGTTGATCAGGGACTTACCATCCACATTGATGGTATCCACGATATAGAATCGGTAGTAATCGATGGCTGCATTGGAGAGCGGACTGGTGAACTGTGCATCCAGAATTTCAATGGTTGATTCATAAATATCCATATCGATATAAAGTATATCAAGGACAGCATTGATAGACTTGGGGTCAAACTCATTGGTGATCTGTGAAAATTTGACGGCATGTCTGTATTCCCGCTCCGTGTTCGAGGATTTTCGATAATAGTATGTCGAAAGGATTTCACGAATGAAAATAGGGAGATAGGTCTTACCATTAACCGAGGAAGTATCCACAAACTGCCAAAGGAAATCCATTTTATTGATGACTGGCCTGCTTTTGAATTGTTCGGTGATGTTATTCACATCTAGGCGTATTTTCTCGTACTTTTCGTACTGAAGGTGATCTTGGCCCTTGAGTCGATTTGCATCTCTATTGGCCATTACTTTTTTTGCCAATTCGAGTGATGGATTGTTTTTCTTTGAATACTTCTCTTTTTTTGCGGATAGGGTGACGGTATTGATCACTTGGGAGGAGCTCGTCAGATAAAAATCAATTGATTGGCTTTTTCCTTTTTGGATTTTGACTTTTTTTACTTGATATCCCAAATAATTGACAATGAGGGTATCTGATGGAAATCTCGTTTCTAGGGAATAATACCCATCGAGGTCTGTCGATGTTCCTACGGATGTCCCTAAGAAGCCTACATCCACTAGCGGAAGTAATTCTTTGGTCTGCGCATCATAGATCTTTCCACTTACCCTAGTGACCGACTGTGCCCAAGAAGCCGAGAAAATAAGGAAGAAGAGGACTGTAAGTAAACTGGATTTTATGTTGTTCGATTTCATTAGCTTTCGAAAAATTTTTCGGATGTTTGTTTGTTAGATTATTGGTATTGAGCCATAGTTGTGGCCATTTTATCAAAGTGGGCCTTGGTGTCGGACACATTGGAGACTGCACTCCAGGCCATATCTAAAAATACGGACTTGGTTTGTCCAGTCATTCTGAGGTCTGGTAGGATATGACACGACTTGATCAACTCGGTAAGGCCACCTTTGATAAAAATAGCCATGAGATGAGGGCAGCCGCCCCTAATGATGCCTTGCTTCTGACCATCTTCCAAAATTTGAAGTGGAACGTTCATGATCGGGTGGCTTTTCATCTTGTCGCACCCACTGAATAGCGCGATTTGACGGATCTGATCTAAAAAAAGAAAGGATTCTGGATTTCGTTCTGCAAACTCAAACATTTTTCTCCAATAAAAGTCAAACCTCCATGAAATTTCTTCTGTAGCTGTGTAACCTTCCAATACATACCGCCCCATTTTTCCGACGATTTCTTCAAAAAGTGCCTCGATGATATGATCTTTAGTCGGAAAATAATGATAGATCGTTCCCATACCGGTTCCTGCTTCCTTTGCAATCTTACTCATGGGCACCGCATGATATCCATAACCCACGATTAAGGTCATTGTCGAATTTAAAATTGCTTCCCGCTTATCTATTGCTTCCAAATCCAAATAAAAATTTATGCAAAAGTAATAATTTTTTGGAATATTTGTTCCAAAACGATCGACCTAAGCAACAAAAATCACAAATCCCCTTTCGAAATAAAATAGTATTTTTTAAATAAAAACACAACAATAGATTCAGTTACTAGATAAAAACAAATATATTAGACAAATACAGTCCAATAATCAAAACAAAAAACATTTATAAAAGACGCTAGAATTTCGACCAACGTACACCTAGATTGAAAGTTCGGGGCTGAATATCTCCTAGAATAGACCGAATGGGAAGAAAATAGGAATAGAGGAATTCAATCTCGAGATTGGGGATTACTTGGTACTTGGTGCCGATGCCATACTCTACTGGAAATGTTCCCATTGCGTAGACAGACCACCGACGAATGGGAAAATAACTGTAAAATGCTTTAATATAGGGAATTGGGGTGCGGAATTCAGGTGCAAATGAGGCCCAGATGCTAGCCTCCATGAATAACTGACTCCTGAGCCCGATAGGTTTGTTGTAAAAAAGCTGGGGAAAAAACACCCACTGAACATCAATATCATTGGGCAAGGGGATATAAAGTGTGTTTTGTAGGGCAATATTCGGAAATGACTTGAAGGGAATAAACTTGATTTTTGGACCTAAGTGTGTCCATCCATATTGCTGTTTTTGCATGCGCATCTGACCATCTCCGTACATTTTTTCTCGCTCACCATTTTGGAAAGTCAGAGGTAAAAAAGCACTAGATTGTGGCGACATATTGAGTGTATTCGACTTAAATACGGCATCGAGTCCATAATTTACTCCTTTATCAGTCCCCATCAAAAACTGAATATAACTACTAAAATAATTGTTCAGCCGATTGGGCTTATCCATCCCATCAAAATCTATTTGACTATACAAGCTATTGAATATCTTTACCTCGTATTGTCCAGCCCCAAACAGATCCGTGACAATGTATGGATCAAAATCATCGTGTTCTTTGAGTCCATTGAGCTGCCAGTCATATTCATCGTAGGACCACTGATAATCCGCCAGCGTCCCGCCCAATTTATGATGCCTAAAGAAAAAATCCTTTACGTTGACAAAATCCCCTTCATACCATCGAAAAATTTCTGATATCTTAAGTCTCTTTGTGATGGTGTCCAGCTTTGTAAAATTTGGTAGATTGAGCACCTCGATAGCATACTGCTCCAATACTCGATCCAATTCCCTTGATCCAAAAGCGAATGGGGCTAGTGGAGGACAGCCTTTTGCCCCACAATTGAGCACGAGATGAATTTTCGGATCGCCTTGCGACAATTGCTTCTCTAATTGGTCTAGGCTTAGGTAAGTATCCCTCGAAATCCGATGTTTACGTTTGAAAAATTGTGGGATTTTTTTGACTGAGCTTACTGGATACCGCTCAGCTATCGATCTAATGACTAGATAGTGATAGACGTTCAGAAAGTAGGATTTTCTAGCTAAGGAGTCCCATTTTGCGGGTATAGCTTCTGCTATAAGGCTATCCATATGCTGCACCAATGCACGCTCCTCCTCTACACGACCATAATCTACACCTGCATTGGTACGTACTACGTCCAGAAAATGCTGCATTTGAATCTGAAATGCATCTGGAATGGAGTTCTGGCCAAAAAGATAAGGCATGAAACCACTTAGACACAACATCAAATAAATTCGTAACACAGACTTACTCATATCCCCATCTCAATTTGAAATCTCACATACCATTCTGAGGTCTTTCCACCATCAAAGGCTTCGAAGAAATCTCTATTTATTTCTCCTTGGATTTTGAAGGCATGTTCCCAAACATATTTAGTCAAACCTAAACTTATCTGACGCTGCCTAGCAAATAAACTTTCTATCTCAGAATTAGGATGAACAAAGCTATACCTGCTGATTACTTCTATTTGATTTCTAAAAAGATAACTTCCCTGGAAGTCCATACCCTCTCCTACAAATACTGCCCGCTGCTGACCTAAGCTATTGATAGTGATTGGATCTATGGTAGACCTTGACATGTAGGCTGTCATAAAAGCAAACCCGCGGTACTTAAACATACCGTCCAAAAGTATTGACTTAAGATTTCTACGTTCGAATAATTCTTTGCCTAAGACACCCGCCTCTCTACGGGCATTGTTGTTGTAGTGATAGGCTGCAGAAATCATAACTTTTGGAGTCTGGCTCCGGGTGATATCTCCTTCAAACAAGCTACCATCCCTAGGTAGAGCACCCATCGGGAAGATCTCCACTTTAGCGGTGTATGCGAGTCCGTCATCTGGCTGACGGGTCCAGTTTCTTCCATCCCCCATGCTGAGGGCCGTCTTAATGTTGTAGCTAAATTTGTCTTTATCTTCATTCAGATAATTGACATGAAATCCAAAATCACGGTCGATATTGAATCTGGCATTGTTGATGGTACGGTCCGTAAGCTGGAGTGCACCACTGGAATTTACCCGCTGCCTATTACCAGGAAGTTTTGTCTGACCAAAGCCAAAATTCCAATTTTTATTGGGTCTATAAAACACAATTGCATCCCTGATAATATTGATATTATCACCCTCAATAACCTCTCCGACATCCCCAGGCGCAAAAGATAGCTGAATCACATAAAGGAAAGTGGGGTCTCCCACAAATCCATCAAATCTAAGTCGAAGCCTTCTGATCTGACCATCAAACCTTGGGTCGGTATTGTCCCCTTCTAAGTATCCAAATCGATTTTGCATACGAAATCGGATATTAAACTGAAAGACACTATCAGGAGAGGTAAGCCCGAGCCCTTTCCCATAGCTGTAGTAAGGTAGGGTGCTCAGTTTTAGATCATTGTCGCCTTCCGTTTGGGCGCTAAGACCAGCGACCATTAGAAAGAAACCAATAAGCAATACCCACTTCCACATCATCAGAAAAAGCCACAAAATTATTGAAAATACTCGAATAAAAGTATTCATTCTAAAGAAGTTTTAATTATTGCTCATCAAACAAAGCATCAAATCTATGTGAATATGACCTTTGTCAATCAAAATCCGTTTACCTTTGTATGCGAGATTGAAATTAAGACATACACCCAATGAAAGATATAGCAGATTTACTAGGGAGGCTTTTGATCGGAATGATATTCCTATACGAGGCATTGGATTCTGTGATTTTTTATGACAACATGAAAGTAACCATGACGCAATACGGCATCACATGGAGGCAAGATTTCCTGGCTGTTGGCCTAATTACAATGCTTTTTACAGGATCGATATTGATCATCATAGGATATTTTGCCAAGGTAGGTGCTCTTTTTCTATTGTTGTATTGGCTACCATTTAGCCTCATCGTATATAGTTTTTGGGATGACCCTGTGGCAGTACAGCGCATTAATGCTCTCAATTTGATCAGAAATCTCGCCATCTGTGGGGGATTGTTATTGATCATGGATCACGGCTCTGGTCGTTACAGCATACGTCGAATGATCCAAGTCATGAAACTTCCCAAAGAATGAACCTATCACAATATGAAAGTATCATATTCGACTTAGATGATACTCTTCTCGATTTTCACTACTCTTCTGCACATAGTTTTCAAGATTTGTGTGATGAAATTGGTTTTTCGTATCAAGAACTTTACCCAATATACCGAAAGTGCAATTCCTTGGCGTGGAATCAACTAGAAAGAGGTGAAATCCAAATTGAAGAACTCAGTGAGCTGAGGTTTCGATACCTCTCAGAAGCTGCAAATCTTCAGGACGTAGACCCATCCATCCTGAGTATCCGCTATCTAGATGGACTCGTCAAGCACAATAAAGCCTTTCCGATGGCACACCAACTTTTGAATCAGCTTAAAGATTTGGGCAGCCAACTTTTTATAGGAACCAATGGCCTAAAGTACGTGCAGCGGAGAAGAGTGCATCAAGCGACTTTGGAAACATATTTCCAAGAAATCATCGTTTCTGAAGAAATCGGTGTCGCCAAGCCCTCTATTGAATTTTTCGAAACCATCTTTGAAAAGTGCCAAACCAAAGATAAAAAGAAAATACTGATGGTCGGAGATAGCCTTCGCAGCGACATCGAAGGGGCTGCGAAATATGGATTTGACACCGCTTGGATAAATCGAGGCAAATACGATGCAGCTTCTGAAGGAATTTCCCCAAGTAGCGAGTTTATTGATATTGAGGCCATGTTTTGGGAGTGGCAATATCATCGATAACTTGGACAAATGGACTGCTTGGGAAATCAAAATCAATACATTGACCAAACCCATTTGTAGATGTAAAAACCTTACTACATATCCAAAAAATGCACAATATACCCATTTTACACATTACAACTATGTTGTTTTCGTAAATAACTACTTGTCAGAGAACTAACTGTAAAATAAAAAAAATATCATCAATCTCACCGTTAGAATGATATTATGTTTTACCTTAGCGGTCGGGATAATAAAGTGATAAAAAGTGACCAAACCGATTAGACATCTGGGGTGGTTTGCGTGTTTTTTATGGAGTAGCTTACTCTTAGCTACCATACCAGATGGTGCAGTTGCACCAGACTGGACGTTGGTGGATATTCATGGAAAAACACACAGACTTTACGAAGTACTAGAGGCTGGAAAGCCTGTAGTGTTATCCTTCAATTCTACATGGTGTCCACCTTGTAAAGAATTTCACAACAAAGAAATACTCAAGGACCTATATCTAAAGTATGGTCCTCAAGGCACAGATGAAATCATGGTATACTTCATCGAGGGTGACCTAAATACACCGCTGAACAGTTTATATGGAGAAGGTGTAGATGCCACTGCCTCCCTAGGTGATTGGATAGAAGGAACACCCTACCCCATCATCAACATTGATCACTTCAATGGGCCTGAAATAATCGGTCAGTATGATATCCAAGGTTGGCCAACGGTATTAGCTATTTCGCCTGACAAACGTGCTTGGTCTATAGGTCAATCCTCCCTAGCCACCATCGAATCTTGGATCTTCGAGTCTTTTCCGCTTACTGCCACTTACCAGATTTATGATGCACCCTGTGCTGATGAAGGAAAAGTCAAGCTAAATACAGAATTCGGCCATGGCGAACTTCAATATGAATGGTCCAACAAATCAAACCAAATATCCCAAGATTCACTTGAAAAAGGCTATTACTCGGTTCGAATTACGGATACGAATGGGTATTTCATCGATCTCAAAAATCTAGAAATCACAGGCGCATCATCGGGTTTTCCCCTCGGAATTACAGAAGAAGTCATCAAAAATCCGGATTGCCAAGGTGATGCAAACGGAGCCCTATCTATCAATGTCACTGGGGGAAATGGTAGCTACCAGTTCATTTGGGATAATGGAGAGACAACTCCTACGATTGACCGACTTCCGGCAGGTGTGTACAGCGTAGTAGTCATCGATGAGAAAAAATGCCAAGTCTCTAAGACATTTATCCTCGAGGATCCCGAACCGCTACAAGCATTCGTATCTGTAGTGCCCACGGGTTGCTTAAAGGATTCAGGTGTGGCCAATTTCAATATTTCCGGGGGTACGGGCAAAGCTGAAATCTATCTCGGAAATCAACCCAATCCCATAACCTCCCCTATTAATACCCTCGCCGCTGGTGAGTATACCTATCAAGTAAAAGATCAAGCTGGCTGTGTGACGGAAGGAATTTTCGATATCCATATCATGCCCAATCCACAGTTTCATTTAACCGTCGAGGATACACTTTCATGCAAGAATAACCAAGTAACTGTGGCTCCAGTGATTTCCGGAAAAGCTCCCACCTCAACAAAATTATCTTGGACCAAAGATGAAAAAACCATCAGTACCTCCGATAAAATCGAACCACTGAGGGTATCACAACCAGGAAGCTACAAACTCAGAATAACTGACGTAAGTTCAGGTTGTTATTCAGAAGATACCATCCTTGTGGAATCATCAACAGAGACACCCGAGGTAGCGTTTAGCTTTGATCCTGAAATCAATTGCAGCATCAAAGAATCAATATTAGTGGTAGATAGCCAATCAGCTTCGGACAAGAACTTAGGATGGAGTCTAAAAACCGAAAATGGCACGCAATTGCCGATATCAAACCTCAAGGCAACATTAAAAGAAGCCGGGAATTACATTTTTTCTGTCGAAAATAAATCCACTGGATGTAAAGTAGACCATCCCATCACAGTAATCCAAAACCTTGCAAAACCAAAATTTAAAGCAGATCCGCAGACCCTCGATTGTAACCACAATGAGCGAAAGGTGTGTATTCAAACAGATCCAGCCAACAAGATCGAATGGATACAATTTGCTGATCATACAGAGCTATGTCGTACCATCCAGGCTGCTGGAAAATATTACTTCCAACTCACAGCACCCAATGGATGTACCGAGCAAGGCCATTTTGTGGTAACCAATGCCAATGATTTACCTCAATTTACCATAGATGGCGACCTCGCATTTACCTGTGAGCTCAATAATTGTGCATTAGCTGTCAAGCACAAAGATGAAGCTAGCGAAGGGGGCTACCTCTATAAGTGGACCGGACCCATGGGGGCCATCATAGGAGATCCGTCAAGTCAGCAAATTTCAGCACTACAACCTGGACAGTACACCGTAGAAGTCCTCAAACCAGAAACTGGATGTAGAGCGTCGAAACTTATGACCATCCCAGATCAAAGAATGGTGCCAAGCAAGTCTTTTGACTACAAAGTAGAAAATGGGCGGGTCTTTGTCATCATGCAGGAGAAAGGTCCATATAAGGTGAACTGGCAATGGCAGGAACAGCAACTGGCTACCGGCCAAGATACCAGCTTCACGCTACCATTTACTGGAGATTTTGAGATCTGTGCCCATGCCTATAATGGTTGTGGAGAACACATAGCTTGTGAAAAAATTCGATATAACTCCAGACTAACTGTGGATCTAAAACTAAGGGATGCGAGTTGCTTCGAAAAAAGAGATGGTGCGATGATCGTCAGTGTCAATGGTGGCCTACCTCCTTATGAAATCGAACTATCAAAAAATTATGATATCATCGAACAAGATCGATGGGATAGACTCTCCGGTGGTGAGTATCTACTGACCATCATCGATACCGATAATACCAAGTTAGAACAGGCTTTTTTCATTAACCAAGCGAACCCCATCGAGATCGGAGATATCAAAATCCAACATCCTGGCCCACAGCAAAAAGGTAGCATCGAATTTCCAAATTTGGCCAAATCACCTGACATTAAGAATATGGTGTGGCACGATGGGTACATAGGATACAGCCGCACCCAATTGAATACAGGCATTTACCACGCCACCATCACTAATAATCGAGGATGTACCACAGAGATAGAACCCATCTCACTCCAATACATGACAGATCTTACGAAATCCCCACTACAGAACTTAAGAATTTTTCCAAATCCTGCTTATGAATTTTTCAATGTGAGGTTTGAATTTTCGCATCCAAATCCAAGATCAGAACTCAATATCAAAGATTTGAGTGGAAGGGTTCTTATCAGAAGAATCTACGGAGAGCTGTCCGTAACAGATCGCATAGATGTGGGAAGTCTTCCGTGTGGTGTCTATACTGCAGAAATAAAAACAGAGCAAGGCATTCAAAACCACCGCCTCATCGTAGTCCAATAGATTATTGACATGGCTCTATATTAGGAGCTACCCCTAAAATTCGAAACGTATTATCTTGACAATAGAACTAGTATTCGTTTGAAAAAATGGTAGCTAGTGGCCAAAAAGCAAGAAAGAAACATCAAATAATCGGGCTGATCCGATGTACACCAGGTTGGTACCGTCTATTTAAAAGGGTTTTTATCTCTTCATAGTGTTGGGGATTATGGACAAAGTCCATTCTTCCTAAGTCAATGATTACCACCGGGATACTTAGAATATTTCGGAAGTATTCAAAATATGAATTCTGTACCTTGAGCAGATATTGGTCAGAAATTTTTGCTTCATAGACCCTCCCTCGTTTCTGGATATTCTCTTGAAGTACATCTACTTGACGGTGAAAATATACCAATAAGTCTGGTGTCGGAAAATTTTGACTTAGGACGGTATACAATTTCTGAAAAAGCTTGTACTCTGTCTCATCCAAGTTTTGGCGAGCAAAAAGCAGGGTCTTTACAAAAGTATAATCCGCAAGTGTAAAACTAGAGAACAAATCCATGGTGAGTTCTGACTGCAGCTGCTTATACCGTTCTGTCATGAAAAAGAGCTCTACAGTAAAGGCATGTCGATCCGGATCTTCATAAAAAAGTGGAAGAAATGGATTATCAGCAAACTGCTCAAGAATGAGCTTACAGGAAGTCTCTTCAGCCCATTTTTTGCAAAAAGAAGTTTTACCAGCACCTATGTTGCCCTCTATACAAATGTAGCGATATGGAAATGCTTGTTTGATACCTCAGAATTTTAAGTGCAAATAACGTAAATTTTTAGGGAATGAACCAAGTTCTTTTCATGCCAAATCAGTGGGTAAAAATCCTTGCTATCATCGGATTAGTCCTCAAATAAATAGACCTCTGATGTATCCTTACTCGCATCAAAGAGCTCTTCGATCGACTTTTGAAAAATAGGATGCAGTTCATCTGGAGCCACCTCCATGAGTGGAACGAGGACGAAATTTCTTTCGTGCATCCGTGGATGTGGTATGGTCAGGTCCTTGGTCTTGATTACTTTATTCCCTATGAGCAAGATATCTATATCTATCTGCCGAGGGCCCCACTGACCTGTCTTCTGACGACCGATTAGGTTTTCGATGTCTTGGGTGATCTTGAGTATTTGCTCTCCTGAGAGATTGGACTGCACCACGAGTACTTGATTCAGAAATGCATCCTGATCCTTCTCACCCCAAGCCTCCGTTTCATAAATTTTACTTTTTCGGAAGATACCTCCGAGGCGCTTTTGAATACTGAGCTCGGCCTGCTTGAGGAAACCTTGCCGGTCACCCATATTTGATCCTATGTGTAGGTATACTTTTGACATGTCGATCTATTGATTTGGTACGATATTCTTATTTGAAAAATCTTTTTACATTGATAGCATCTAGGTAGATGTTGAGCTCTTGTTTCACTTTTGGGAATAGAAGGAAAAGACCAATCACATTAGGGAAAACCATTGCCAGAATCATCGCATCCGAAAAGCCCCAAACAGCAGACATATTCGCTGCGGCACCGATTACAATAAAAATACAGAACAACGTCTTGTAAATAAGCTCTGATACTTGCGATCTACCAAAAAGATAAACCCAAGCCTGTAAGCCATAGTAGGACCAAGAAATCATCGTGGATACTGCAAACAATACGATACAAACTGTCAATACAGTAGGAAACCACGAAATGGCACTACCAAATGCCAAAGATGTTAGAACGGAACCATTCACCGTTTTTCCATCGATCACTACCTCTGCAGTTCCGTATTCAAAAACACCTGTAGAATTGTATATAATTACCACCAAAGCGGTCATGGTACAAATGATCACTGTATCAATGAATGGCTCTAGAAGGGCGACAATCCCCTCTGATGCCGGATATTTGGTCCTTACCGCGCTGTGTGCGATGGATGCTGAACCTGCACCTGCTTCATTCGAAAATACGGCTCTCCTGAACCCAATAATTAGTACACCAAAGAAACCACCTACACCTGCTTCAGGAGTAAAAGCCTGGGTGATGATCTGTCCGAAGGCATCATCAATATAACTAAAATTAGCAAAAATAATGTACAAACACGCCAAAATATAAAGTAACGCCATAAATGGTACAACCTTCTCAGTAACCGAAGCGATACGCTTGATTCCTCCGATAATTACGATCCCAACTACAATTGCTAGTACTACTCCGATAGAAGTCCCCACATACCCGCCAGAAAGCCCAAGTTCATTGGCTATTTGGCTAGCGGCTTGATTGGCCTGAGCGGCATTTCCACCGCCGAAGGACCCTCCCACACAAAGGATCGCAAAAAGACCAGCAAGGAATTTTCCAAAAATACCACCCAGAGGACCAAATTGAGCAAGTCCTTTGCTGAGGTAATACATCGGACCACCATACACGGTACCATTAGAATTCACTTCGCGATATGCTACACCAAGGGTACACTCTACAAATTTCATACTCATGCCCAAGAGTCCGCAAACAATCATCCAAAAGGTAGCTCCCGGTCCTCCCAAAGAAATAGCGATGGCTACACCAGCTATATTTCCCAAGCCAACCGTGCCTGATACAGCCGTAGCTAGTGCTTGGAAGTGACTAACTTCTCCGTGATGGCCTTCATCTTTGATGGTATTGGGGATATCCACTTTTTCGCCAGAAACCATCGGTACGGTACGGTGCTTTTCTACCTCATCATATTTGCCTCTCACGACATCAATCGCCAATGGGAACCTTCTCACATTGATGAATGCAAAGTAAAGTGTAAAAAATAAAGCTCCTAGAACGAGCAAAATCACCACAATCGGAATATTGTATCCTGTAAATGGCTCTGGGTAAAAAACCACACCTTCCCACCATTCAGCTGCCGGCTTGAAGGCTTCATTGATCTTCTGATCTAAAGTAAGTGCATTTGTTTGAGCTACTGGTTCCATTTGTTTCGTCTTTTACAGATTACAGATTCGTGGATTGCTATTGTCACATTTTTATTCAACTTGAAAAAGGTCTTATATAAAAACCTATTCAAATTTTGCATGGATGTGACCTAGCTTATCACCTCATTGAAGGCATGAAGGTATTGAGAATTTCAGAAATACCAAATTTTTTTTTTATCCAAATTACTTTTATGCCTCCCATATGCTATTGTGTCTGACTCCAAAGATTCGAAATAATTCTGTGGAAGTGATGTACCCCCGTCTCACGCTTGGCCGATAATCTACCGGTCTGGTAGTACCTGCTTTTGAGGCCACGCTGCACGCCCTCCACGACCCACTCATCCTCCACTTGCGTGATGTCACCTATCTCGTCTGCATTCATCTCATCCCAAATTCCTCGATTCCATATGTAGTGTTTAAAAATTACTTGGGTATGTTCTTTGGACACGGGTATGACTTGATTCATCTGTAAGCCCCAAGGGTAAATATTAAGCATGGTATTCGGAAAAATCCAATAATAGTAGGCAGCCACCTTATTGGGATAGTCAACATGATCTTTTGGTAGATCGAAATACGGAGTACCTTCCGTGGCGTAGCCGATCTGCACATTGAACCATTCGTCGACCTCCGTGGTATAACTCCCGAAATCCAGCAATCCACCCAAACGCTGATGAACAAATGGCACATGAAATCCCTCCAGATAATTCTCCACATACAATGCCCAATGAGCCTTCACCTCAAAAACACGATCAAAATCAGGATCATGGACAAACTCTTCAAAGGGCAGAAACCCAATGCGTGGCTCCATTCGCTGCAGGATTTCTTCGATCTGAATCTGTGGCGATAGACTCGCCCAAAGGAAATCCCGCCATACCACCTTTGGAACCTCCGCCAGGTGATCGCACGGTCTAGGAAAATCCGCTACCCCCTCAAATTCTGGCATAAACTCCATCCGCCCATCCAGACCAAATCTGCGGCCATGGTACCTACACACGATCTTGCGCAGCCGCGAGGGCTCATGCACGAGCGGAAAAGCCCGATGTGTGCAGACATTTGACAGGATTCGAAGACCGTCTTTCATTACAAGCAGTGGCTCTGATACGTATTCACCACAGTATGGTAGAGGGAAAGCATTGTAGCCATCAGAAGAGAAATCCCTGCTCATGCCTAGCCACATCCAATGTGCCGCGAAAATGTTTTCTTTGCCCCAATCCCAGAAGTGATCTTCGAGGTAAAACTCTTTAGAGAGAGTCTCAGCATGCGCTATTTCAGAATGAATTACTTTCATAGAGTTTAATTTTCCCAAAAATAAATTTTCTACACAAATGAACCAAAGATTTTTGAAGATACGAGGCAATGAATCGTGTATTTTCGGGGAACCATGGGCCATCACACGAATATTACAACTAAGCTGCCAAAGGGAAAAACACCATCATTTTGAAAAAACTTCCAAATAAAGATTGTGTATATGTCATAGTCTATGTACCTTTCGCCCACTTGTATCGCCTTCAACGAAATAAATGATAAAATATGGAGTTTTCGAGTCTTGATTACATCGTCTTCATTACCTACTTGGTGGGCATGGTATGCTTTGGTCTTTGGATTGCATTTAAGGAAGAAACCACCAGTGCCAATGAATATTTTCTAGCTGGCAATAAGCTTCCATGGTGGGCTGTAGGGGGCTCCCTGATCGCATCCAATATCTCTGCAGAGCAAATGATCGGAATGGCGGGCTCCGGCTTTTTGATCGGACTAGCCATCTCGTCCTATGAGTGGATCGCTGCTGCTACCTTACTTTTGGTTGCTAAGTTTTTGATCCCACTGTTTATCAAAAACAAAATTCAGACCATGCCCCAGTTTTTGGAGCATCGGTTTGATGGAAGTGTACGGACGGGGCTTGCTGTATTTTGGGTATTACTCTTTGTTTTTGTCAATATCACAGCACTTTACTATCTAGGTGGGTTGGCGCTTAATAGCATCATGGGCATACCGGTGTATGTAGCTGTGATTGGATTACTTTTTTACTCCGCTACTTTTTCGATATTCGGAGGGCTGAAGGCTGTAGTTTGGACCGATGTTGTACAAGTCATTGTATTGATACTAGGGGGCACGGTAGCCACGATCCTCATACTAAATGCCCTGAGCGGTGGAAATGGTGTGATGGAGGGCCTCACCATTCTCTATAAGCAAGCTCCCGAAAAATTCAACATGATTTTCACCACAGAAGATACTTACCTCGATATCGAGACTGGAGCTCAAAAATCTGCCTATGCTCTTCTCCCAGGATTGGGTGTCATCATGGGCGGTATGTGGATTGCACATCTTTACTATTGGGGATTCAATCAGTACATCATTCAGAGGGCACTGGCTGCTAAAGATGTGACTGAGGCTCAAAAGGGAATCGTTTTTGCTGCTTTCATCAAATTATTTATTCCGTTCATTGTCGTGATTCCGGGTATCGCGGCTTATGTTATGAATGCCGATATCAACAAAGCGGATGAGGCTTATCCATGGGTCATCAATAATTACGTATCGACGGGATTCAAAGGGCTTGTCGTGGCGGCCATCGTGGCAGCCATCGGCTCTAGCATTAGTAGTATGGTCAATAGTACCGCTACTATTTTTACCTTGGATATCTACAAAAAAATGATCGGCCCAGACAAATCAGAGCTCCAACTGGTGCGGGTAGGGAAATGGACTTCTGCGATCGTCTTGATCATCGGTGCAGTGATGACGCCGCTGCTCAATAGCTTCGACCAAATATTTCAATACATTCAAGAGTATACGGGTTTTATCAGCCCAGCAATTTTGGCCATATTCCTATTTGGCTTATTCTGGAAGGGCACCACGACGAGGGCTGCGCAAATCGCCATTCTAGTTGCTATACCGATTTCCCTCGCTCTCAAGGTATTTCTTCCTGATATGGCATTCCTCCATCGGATGGGGATCAGCTTCCTATCGCTATCCTTGATTATGATCTTGGTAAGTAAATTAGATACCAATGCGCCGAATAAAGGGATTGACCTACCTGAAGGGATATTTCGCACAGACCGTCAGTTCAACATCGGCGCCCTGATCACTTTAGGTGTCATTGCAGCGTTTTATATCATATTTTGGTAGTGTAAAGCCCTTGCGGGGGAATGATCAATTACGAATGATCAATTACGAATGATCAATTACGAATTACGAATTATCAATTACGAATTTCAATTCTCCATTGTCAATTGTCAATTATCAATTGTCCATTAAAAAAATATCATCTCACCACACTAAGCTTCTCATGAGAAATACGACCCTGACGGTCTATATACCGGACGATGTACAGCCCACTGGGGTAGCTGCTCGTATCTAGTCGGTACGGACTGCCTGCGATCACCGATGCTGTGTGCAGCTGCCTGCCACTTAGCTCATAGACCATGATCTCACCATCATAGCGGACACTGATATAGGCTAGATCTGTGGTAGGATTCGGATAGAGCTGCCACCGCTCGCTCGGGTCTGAGAAGATGGCTCCACCTTCACTCACAC
>Ga0209278_1000216_pt1 | contig 58431 bp, 49 predicted proteins | sample JI81BgreenDNA_FD_187504 | JGI IMG/M metagenome (GOLD analysis project Ga0209278, IMG submission 187504) | Wastewater effluent complex algal communities from Wisconsin, to seasonally profile nutrient transformation and Carbon sequestration -... | ecosystem: Engineered > WWTP > Effluent > Algae... | reverse complement strand
CGCGAATCCACGCCGACTCGATGCGCGCATCCCGCTCCATGACGATGAGGTGGTGAGCAGCGGTCAGCTCGCCGGAATCGCCCCACGCCCCGGTCGCGTGGCGGAGGTCGAAGCGGCGCTGATCGGCCCGCACGACGGCTACCGCTGCTGGCGGAAGGCCGAGCTGCCGCCCGAGTGGCGCTACGGCACGCATCCCCGGGTGCCACCAATCCTGTGCCAGGCCGACGAGGGCATCCATCTCACCTCTGCAGCGCAGCAGGCTCGCGGCGGCGCCATCAATCCCGGAGCCCACGGCTACGCTCCGGAGCTGGCGAGCATGCGCGCGGTGTTCCTCGCCCGCGGCCCTCGCGTCGCCGAAGGCATGACCCTGCCCCCCATCGAGGCGACCGACGTGCATCCTTTCCTGCTCGCCCTGCTCGGCCTGCCGCCCATGGCGGGCGACGGCGACCCCGCGGCGACACGCGCCGCGCTGCGCCCTTGATCAGCGGTCGGGGCGGCGGGGCGGCATCGCCGCGGGATCGGTGCGCATCGCGGCCTTGACCAGCAGGTGCGCCGAGACCGGTGCGGTCAGGAACACGAACAGCGTCACCAGGAACTCGCGGCCGGTGAACCCGCCATGCCACGCGAACCACGCCATCGACGCAATCAGCGAGAGGCCGATGCCCAGCGTGCTGGCCTTCGTCGGCCCGTGCAGGCGCTTCATGAAATCCTGCAGCTTCGCGAGGCCCCACGCCCCCACCAGCGCGAACGCCGCGCCAGCGACCAGCAGCGCGGCCACGGCCGCGTCCAACCCGATCGGCATGGCGCTCATTCGACGACGCTCCCGCGCAGCAGGTAGCGCGATGCCGCCACCGTACCGACGAAGCCGAACACCGCGATCAGCAACGCGGCTTCGAAGAACACGGGGTCGCCGAGGGCAATGCCCAGCACGATAAGCAGGGCGAGGGCGTTGACGTACAGGGTATCGAGGGCCAGCACGCGGTCCACGAGCGCGGGGCCGCGCAGCAGGCGGTAGAACGCCAGTAGCAGGGCCAGCGCGAAAGCACCGCCCACCCAAGGCAGCACGGTCGCGGTGATCATCGGAAGATCTCCTTCAAGGGGGCTTCGTAGCGCGACTTCACTTCGGCGGCCACGGCGGCGGCGTCATCGGCATGGAAGGCATGCACGAGCAACCAGCGGCGGTCGTCACTCACTTCGCAGCTCAACGTGCCCGGCGTCATGGTGATAATCGAGGCGAACACGGCGATGCCCTGCGGCGAGGCGATGTCGAGCGGCACCCAGACGTAGGTCGGGTGGATGCGCGACTCCGGGCCGAGGATGCGCAGCGCGATCTCGAGGTTCGCCTTGACGATATCGAACAGCACGACGATCGCGAGCGTCGCGGCGGCCAGCGGCGAGGCAAGGCGCGGTGACGCCAAGGCCGGTGCCGGCAGCAGGACCGGCAGCGCAAGGGCCAGCACGGCCGCAAGGACGAGATGGCCGTTGGAGAGGCCGTTGAGCAGCAGCCACAGCAGCGCGATGGCGAGGCTGGTGACGGGGTGGGGAATCAAGGCGCGCATCAGCGGGGCACCGTCGTGGGTAGCGGGTCGCGGCCGAGCACGGCCTCGCGGTAGGTGGCGGGCTCGGACAACTGGGCCGCACTACCGGCGACATAGCGCGCGAGGTCGGACGGCATCACCGTCGTGACGATGAGGCCGAACACCAGCATCAGCATCGCGACGCGCTCGCCCAGGGCGGGCGACGGCGGATGCGCGGCCGCGTTGCGTGCGGTCGCCACGGCTGGGGCCTGCCAGAACAACCGGCTGCCGGCGCGCGCAAGGGCGAGCAGGTTCAGCAGGCTGGTGCCGAGCACCACGCCCCAAAGCACCACAGTTGCGCCCGTCGGTTCGGCGTAGGCCAGCAAGAGGCTCTTGCCGAGGAAACCACCGAACGGCGGCAGGCCCGCGGCCGCCATCGCCAGCAGCACGAAGAAGCCCCCCAGCCACGCGGGCCGCGCCATGGCCGCGACACGGCCGAGCGCATCGCCACCGTCGCGATGGCGACGCACCCAATCGCCCAGCAGGAAGAACGCGGCCGCCGCCAGCGTGGAGTGGATGAGGTAGTACAGGCCCGCCGCCAGCCCGACGTCGGTGCCGAGGCCGATCGCCATGAACAGCACACCGGCCGACCCGACGACGAGATAACCGAGAAGGCCGCGCAGCGTGGGCGAGGCGAGCGCGCCGAGGGCGGCCAGCGTCGCGGTGCCGGCACCGGCCCAGAACAGCAGCGGCTGCACGAACCCGGCCAGCGCGCCCGCATCGGGACCGAACAGCAGGCCGTACACGCGGATGACGGCATAGATGCCGAGCTTGGTCATGATCGCGAACAGGATCGCCGCCGGCGCCGAGGCCGAGGCGTAGGTGCGCGGCAGCCAGAAGTACAGAGGCAGCAGGGCGGCCTTCAACGCAAAGACGATCAACAGCAGCCAGCCGCCGGCCTCGACCAGCGAACGCTGGGCCTCCGGGAGCACCACGATGCGCGCCGACAGTTCCGCCAGGTTCAGCGTGCCGAGGACGCTGTAGAGAACGCCCACCGCGACGAGGAACAGCGCCGACGCGACGAGGTTCAACACCACGTAGTGCAAGCCTTGCCGCAGCCGCTCGCCACCCTGCCCGTGCAGCAAGAGGCCATAGCTGGCCGCGAGCAGCACCTCGAAGAACACGAACAGGTTGAACAGGTCGTGCGTGAGGAAGGCGCCGCACAGACCCATCAACTGGAACTGGAACAGCGCATGGAAGTGCGCGCCGCGGGCATCGTCGCCACCGCTGGCGAACAGCTGGCTGGCCAAGGCCAGCGGCACGAGCAGGCCGAGCATCAGCACGGCGAGCCGGTCGGCGAGCAGCACGATGCCGGCGAACGAGGGCCAGTTACCGAGCTGGTACACGACGAGCCCTTGGTGCTCGACGGCCAGCCCCAGGCCCAGGACCACCAAGCCGAGCACCAGCGTGGCCAGCAGCGAAAGCGCGCGCCGGAAAGCCAGCGGTGAACGGTGGAGGACGACGAGGGTCGCGCCGGCCAGCAGCGGGACGATCACCGGCAACACGGCGATGTGCGAAGCCATGCCGCTCATGCGCGCGGCTCCCGGCCATCGATGTGGTCGCTGCCATTGGCCACGCGCGCCTGCACGGCCATGACCAGCAGCACCGCCGTCATCGCCATGCTGATGACGATCGCCGTCAGCACCAGCGCCTGCGGCAGGGGATCGCTGTAGTTCGCCAGCAGCGGAGCCACGCCGTCCTTCAGCAGTGGTGTTCTCCCCGGCGCCAGTCGGCCGGCGGCGAACAGGAACAGGTTCACCGCATACGACAGCAGGGTCAGCCCGAGGATCACGTCGAAGGTGCGGGCGCGCAGCAGCAGCCAGAAGCCGCCCGCGGCCAGCACGCCGATGCCCGAGGCGAACAGGAATTCGAGGCTCATCGCTTGCCCTCCGGGCGATGCAGGCGGGTCAGCAGCACGAGCGCCAGCAGCAGCGAGCCGGCCACGGTGACATAGACGCCGGTGTCGAAACCCATGGCGCTGGCGAACGGCACCTTGCCCAGCCACTCGCCGAAGACCGGCACAGGCAGCTCGATATAGGGCGTGCTGCTGGTCAGGAAGGGGTGGCCGAAGGCGAAGGCCCCGAGGCCGGTAACCGTGGCGGCCAACAGGCCCCAGCCGATCCAGGCGGTCCAATCGTTGGGGAACTGCCGTTCCGCGAGGGCGCGTCCGCCGCCCATGGCCTGCAGGAACACCGCGCCGACCAACACCAGCGCGGCGACGAAACCACCGCCCGGGGCGTTGTGCCCACGCAGGAAGAAGTACAGCGACACGGCGAGACCCAGCGGCAGCAGCCACTGCGCCACCAGCTGGAGCATCAGCGACGGCGTCGCCGGCGAATCCGCCACGGCAGCCTCGGGCTGCGGGCGCGCGTTCTGCAGCAGCGCCGCGATGATCAGCGCCGCGATGCCGACCACGGCGATCTCGCCCAGCGTATCCATGGCGCGATAGTCGACGATGATGACGTTGACGACGTTCAGGCCGCCGCCCTCCGTCTGGCTGGTGCGCAGGAAGTATTCCGAGATCGACGTCACTGGCTGGGTCATCATCGCGTAGGCGAGACCCGCAAAGAGGCCGCCACCGGCCAGCGCAAGCACCGCATGGAGCCCCTTCCGCAGTGGCGCGCGCTCGGGGGGCGAGGACTGCGGCAGGTAGCGCAGCGCGAGCAGAATCAACAGGATCGACAGCGTCTCGACCATGAGCTGGGTCAGCGCGAGGTCCGGCGCCGCGAGGAACACGAAGGCGAGCGACACCGCAAGGCCGATGGCACCGACGACGAGCACGGCGAAAAGCCGCTGCCGGAAGCCGATGGCGACGGCGAGCGTGCCGACGAGGACCACGGCCCACAGCGCCCAGGCCCCCGAGCCCGCAGGTAGCGTCTCTCTGGGGCCGAACGCATCGCCAGCCGTGAACGCGACCGCACCGGCCAGGATCGTGGCGGCGATCGTCCACGCGAGGTAGGCCGGCAGGCGGCCACTTTCGAGCCGCCGGGTGATCACGCCGGCGCCCGCCACGAGCAGGTCGAGGCCCAGATCGAACGCGCGCTTGCCGAAGGAGGCGCGCGGGTCGGCACGCAGGGCGCCGATGCGATGCAGGAAGGCCCACAGGGCCACTCCGCCGACGAGGCCGATCACGCTCATCAGCAGCGGCACGTTGAACCCGTGCCAGATCGCGAGCTTGTACTCGGGCAGCGGCGCATTCAGCGCGCCCTGGGCGCCCACGGCCAGCAGCTCGCCGATCGTCAGGTTCGGCAGCAGCCCCACCGCGAGCACGATCAGCACCAGCACTTCGACCGGCACGCGCATGAAGCGCGGCGGCTCGTGCGGCGTGCCGTTCGCGCACTTCGGCTCGCCGCCGAAGAACACGTCATGGATGAATCGGATCGAGTACGCGACCGAGAACGCCGCTGCCAGCACCGCGAGGCCGGGGATCAGCAGGTGCAGGCCGGCCACCGTTGGCACGTTCAGCGTCTCCGTCAGGAACATCTCCTTCGAGAGGAAGCCGTTGAACAGCGGCACGCCGGCCATGGCCAGCGACGCGGCGATGGCAAGGGCCGCAGTGATCGGCATGTACTTCGCCAAACCATTCAAGCGGCGGAAGTCGCGGGTGCCGGTCTCGTGGTCGATGATGCCGGCGGCCATGAACAGGCTGGCCTTGAAGGTGGCGTGGTTGAGGATGTGGAACACGCCGGCCACCAGCGCCATCTCGGTGCCCATACCGAACAGCAGGGTGATCAGGCCGAGGTGGCTGATCGTCGAGTAGGCGAGCAGGCCTTTGAGGTCCTGCTGGAAGATCGCGATGAAGGCACCGACGAGCAACGTGAGCAAACCCACGCTGCTGACGATCAGGAACCACTCCTCGCTGCCCGCCAAGGCCGGGTGCAGGCGCGCCAGCAGGAACACGCCGCACTTCACCATCGTCGCCGAGTGCAGGTAGGCCGACACCGGGGTGGGAGCCGCCATCGCGTGCGGGAGCCAGAAGTGGAACGGGAACTGCGCCGACTTGGTGAACGCGCCCAGCAGCACGCAGACCAGCGCCGGCAGGTAGAGCGGATGGGCCTGGATCTGGGCCGCCGAAGCCAGCACCACGTCGAGCTCGAAACTCCCCACGATGCGGCCGATCATCAGCACACCGGCCAGCAGGGCGAGGCCGCCAGCGCCGGTAACGGCCAGCGCCATGCGGGCGCCGCGCCGCGCCGCACGCTCGCCGTTCCAGAAGCCGATCAGCAGGAAGGACGCGATCGACGTCAGCTCCCAGAACACCACCAGCAGGAGCAGGTTGCCGGCCACCACCACGCCCAGCATGGCGCCCATGAAGAGCGCGAGGCTGGCGAAGAAACGCTGCGGCGGATCATCGTCGGCGAGGTACCAGTAGGCGTAGAGAACGATGAGTGCGCCGATGCCAAGCACCAGCAGGGCGAACATCCACGCGAAACCGTCGAGCCGCAGCGAGAACGCGAGGCCGATTTCCGGTAGCCAAGGCACGCTGAAACGCGGCACGTCGCCACCGAACACGGTCGGGGCCAGGGCAAACAGCGCCACCAGCCCGAGCACCGCACCGCCACCGGCCAAGGCAGCCGACGTCGCGCGACCGGCCCGCGGCATGAGCGCGAGAAGAAGGGCGGCAACAAAGGGCGAAGCGAGAAGGAAAGGCAGGAGCACGACGAGCCGTCCGTTCAACAAAGTAAAAAGTATGCCTGCAGTGCGAGGGCCTCAGGTCGACCGACCGTGAACCGGCCTCAGCCCCGCGTGTCGACGCGTTCGTCGCTGCCGATCTTCTGCGTGGTCCGTGAGACCAGCCAATCGACGACCGCGCGCAGGGCATCGTCATGCCCAGCCCCGCCGTCGCGGGCCTGCTGGTAGGCCTGCAGCTGCGCGTGGGCGCTGCTGCCCCGCGACAGCAGGGTGGGCAATCGGCGCAGCACGCGGTCCGCGCCGAGCGCGGCGCGATCCGGACCCGTCAACGTCATCAGCTCCTCCAGCCAGTCGGTGAGCGGACGCACACGACCGTCCCGTTCGTCGATGAACTGGGCCTCCATGCCGTCGCGCTTGGCGCGCCAGCGGTTTTCATCGATCAGCCGCCGCGTGTGGGCGTCGTGCGGCACGGCCAGGGACGGATCGCGCACCAAGGCGCGGACCAGACAGCGGTAAAGCGCCGCGATGATCAGGGTGTCCTCGGCACGCGTGCAGGCATCGGCGATGCGCAGCTCGAGCGTGGGATAACGCAGGGCCGGGCGGATCGCCCACCACAGGAAGCTCGCATCGCGCATGGCGCCGGCATCGACGAGCCGGGCGGCAAAGGCGTCGTAATCGGCCTGGTCGCGGAAGAATTCGGGGATGCCGGTGCGTGGCCACTCGTCGTAAGCCGCCTGGCGGTAGCTGAGCAGGCCGGTGACATGGCGGTTCCAGAACGGCGAGGACGTGGACAGCGCGAGGAACAGCGGCAGCCAGCGCAGCACGCCGTTCATCACCACCACGCGGTCGACGCCCGGCGGCACCGCGACATGCACATGCAGGCCGCAGAGCACGTTGCGGCGGCCGACGATGCCGAAATCCTGCATCAGGCGGGCGTAACGCGGCTTTTCCGTCGGCTCGAGCCCCGCCCAATGCGAGCTCGGGTGGGTGCCGGCCGCCACCAGCCGGTAGTTCATGGACTCGGCGACCTCGGCCAAGCCGGCGCGGCAGGTGTCGAGCGTCCTTGCGGCCTCGTCGAAGTCCGACAGCACGCGCGTCGCCACCTCGATCTGCGACTGCAGCAGCTCGGGCGCGACGATATCGCCGAGGCGGGCGCGGCAGGCCTGGAGGTAGGTCTTCGGCACCCGGGCCATGAGGCCGCGGGTGCGCGGACTGACGAGGAAAAACTCCTCCTCGATGCCGAACGTGTAGGGGAAGTCGATGCTCATGCCATCGCCGACAAAAGGGGAACGCAAGGTACCCACCCGCGGCGACTCGCGGGTTAAGAACGCGTTCCTGCCCGGCTCGCGCACCGACCTCGGCTCCCGCCCCGGCATCGCCAAGGACCTCGCCGCGTTCCTTATGCCGAATCGTCACTGGACGAGGTTGATATATCGCTTCATCTTGATTGAACGATATCTATGGAGATGCCCGTGACCCTCACCCACCTGCCCGCGCCCGCCGGCCCTGCCGCCGTGCCTCGTCTCGATCTCGTGCTGGTCGGCGCACGCGGACAGGTTGGCACCGCCTTCCGACACCGCCTCGCCGAGCAACAGGCCGCCATCGCGAGGCGCGCCGGACTCGATCTGCGCCTGTTGGCCGCCTTCGACCGCCGCGGCTTCGCCTACGACCTCGACGGACTGGCTCCGGCCGCGATCGAATCGACCCTTCGCCCCCGCCGGGAGGAGGCGGTCGACGCGCTGTTCGCGCACCTGCAGTCACCGCGCCCCGCGGCGGCCATCGTCGTCGACTGCACTGCCAGTGACGCCATCGCCGCGCGCTATCCCGAATGGTTGTCGAGCGGGCTCGGCATCGCCACCGCCAACAAGCGTGCCAACGCGCGCGAGTTGGCGTTCTACCGGCAGATCCAGCGCGCCGCGGCGGCGAGCGGCGCGCCCTATCGCTTCGAGACCACGGTGGGCGCCGCAATTCCGATCCTCGGGCCCCTGCGCGACCTCGCCCTGCGCGGCGAGGGCGTGCGCGCCATCCAGGGCGTGCTGTCCGGTTCGCTGAGCTTCCTTCTGGAGCGCCTGCACCGCGGCCAGCGTTTTTCCGAGGCCCTCGCCGAAGCGCAGCGACTCGGCTACACCGAACCCGATGCCGGCGAAGACCTGCGCGCCGAGGATCTCGTCCGCAAGCTGCTGGTGCTGGCGCGCGAGGCCGGATTCGCCATCGAGCCCCATGAGGTGTCGGTGACGCCGTTCGCGGAGTGCGCGACCACCCACCCCCACGACTGGGCCCAACACCTCGATGCCGAGGACGCGCGCTGGGCGTCCCGCATCGCGAACGCCACAGCGACGGGAAGACGCTGGGCGATCCTCGCGGAAGTCGATGCCTCGGGGGCGCGCATCGCATTGCGCGAACTCGATGCGACATCGCCCTTCGCCACCCTGCCTGCGGGGCAGAACCTCGTGCGCATCGAAACCGATCTGCAGAACGAGCGGCCGCTGTGGCTCGGTGGCCCGGGCGCCGGCCCGGACATCACCGCAGCCGGCGTGCTCAGCGACGTGATCACCGCCGGGCAGGCGCTGCTGCGTGGCACTCAGTTCGACAGCAGGCGGCGCAGCGTGGCCGCATAGGCGGCGGCGGCGGCTTCACGCTGCGGATGGCACCCCTCCGCGACGACCCGACGGCCACCCACGTACACCTCGCGCACCAGCGGACGGTTGCCGCCGAACACCCATCGATCCAGGGCGTCGTCGGACGTGGCTCCCACCATCGCCGGCGCGTCGGCGTCGAGCACCAGCGCGTCCACGCCTGATCCAGCGTCGAGCGTGCCGACGCCCTGTCCCGTCGATGCCGCGGCCGAAGCCGCGACGGCACGCAGCATGGCCTCGGCATTGCTGCCGGGCCCCAGCAGAGCGCGGCTGCGCTTCTGTTCGAGCAGGCGCTGGCCGTACTCCAACCAGCGCAGGTCTTCGACCGGCGAAACCGACACATGGCTGTCCGAGCCGATGCCGTAACGCCCGCCGGCCGCAAGGAAGGCGCGCAGCGGGAACACGCCATCACCGAGGTTCGCCTCCGTGGTCGGGCAGATCGCCACCGTTGCGCCGCTGTCGGCGATACCGCGGATTTCCGCGGCATCGAGATGCGTGGCGTGCACCAACGTCCAGCGCGCATCCACCGCCATCTCGTCGAGGAGGAGCTGGACGGGGCGGCACCCGTGGGTGGCGAGGCTGTCGGCCACTTCCGCCTGCTGCTCGGCGATGTGCAGGTGCACCGGCATTCCCGGCTCGTCGAGCGCGTCGAGCACCTCGCGCATCGTCGGCAGGGTCACGGCGCGGAGACTGTGGAAGGCCACGCCGACGCGCACGCCCGGTATCACCGACGACGCGCGGCGGAGCTCGTCGACGAGGCGCATGAATGATTCGGTGGCATGGCCGAAGCGTTGCTGCCGCTCGGAAAGCGCCCGGCCGTCGAAGCCCCCGCGCTGGTAGAGCACGGGAAGCAGGGTCAAGCGGAGGCCCACATCCTGCGCAGCGGCAAGGATGGCTTCCGCCATTGCCGCCGGCCGGGCATAGGGCCGTCCGTCGACGTCGTGGTGCAGGTAGTGGAACTCGCAAACGCTCGTGAAGCCTGCCTCCAGCATCTCGACGTAGAGTTGGCGGGCGATGGCATGCACGTCGTCCGGCGACAGCGTGGCGGCGAAGCGGTACATCCATTCGCGCCAGGTCCAGAAGCTGTCGGCTTCCGACTGCTGGCGCTCGGTGAGGCCCGCCATCGCGCGCTGGAAAGCATGCGAGTGCAGGTTGGCAATGCCCGGCACCACCCACGCCGCCTGCGCCGCGACATCGACGGGCACGGTGGCCTGCGTGCGCCACTGGCGGCCATCGAACAGCGTTTCGGCGTGCAGCAGGGCCATCGGCATCGGCTCGCGTCGGGAGGCCGACATGCTAAAGCCTGCGCCGGTATGCTCGCGACACCCGAGCCGTCCGAAATCCGCCGTGGATCCGTCGACCTTCCTGCTGCACAACATCCGCCTCGTCACGCTGGACGGCCGCGAGGGTTACCGCCCTATCGACGACGCCGCCGTGGTGGTCGTGGAAGGCCGGATCGCGCAGGCCGGAACGTTCGCCACCCTGGACAAGGCCTACCGAGGCCTGGATGCGGTGGATGGGGGAGGCGCACTGCTCACACCGGGGCTCATCGACTGCCACACCCACCTCGTGTTCGCCGGCAACCGCGCGAGCGAGTTCGAGCAGCGCTTGAACGGCGTCAGCTACGAAGCCATCGCCAAGGCGGGGGGCGGGATCCTCTCCACGGTGCGCGCCACGCGCGCCGCTGACGAGGACACGCTGTTCCACGAATCGCTGCCGCACGCGCAGGCCTTGGTGGCCAGCGGCTGCACCACGCTGGAGATCAAATCCGGCTATGGCCTGACGCAAGAGGACGAGGCGAAGATGCTGCGCGTCGCCCGGCGCATCGGCGAGCGGCTCGGCGTCACGGTGCGAACCACCTTCCTCGGTGCCCACGCCGTGCCACCGGAATTCGCCGGTCGCGCTGACGACTACGTGGCCGCGATCCTCGAGTGGCTGCCCGCGTTGCAGGCCCAAGGCCTGGTCGATGCCGTCGATGCGTTCTGCGAGCGCATCGGCTTCAGCGCGGCCCAGACCGCCCGGGTGTTCGAGGCCGCGCGCGCACTCGGCCTGCCGGTGAAACTGCATGCCGACCAGCTCAGCGACGGCGGCGGCGCCGCGCTGGTGTCCGCATTCAAAGGCCTGTCGGCCGACCACGTCGAATACACCGCGGAAGACGCCGTGGCGGCGATGGCCGCCGCGGGCACCGTGGCCGTGCTGTTGCCCGGCAGCTACCACTGCCTGCGCGAAACCCAACTGCCGCCGATCGACGCGTTCCGCCGCCACGGCGTGCCGATGGCCGTGAGCACCGATCTCAACCCCGGCACCTCGCCGCTGCGCTCGCTACCCTTGGCAATGTCGCTGGCCTGCACGCATTTCCGACTGACGCCGGAGGAAGCGCTGCGCGGCGCGACCCTGCACGCCGCCACCGCGCTGGGCCTGGCCGATCGTGGGGCCGTCGCCGAAAGCCTCAGGGCCGATCTCGCGTTGTGGCCCGTGCGGGATCCCGCCGAGCTCTGCTACTGGCTTGGTGACGTTCGGCCGATCGCGCTCTGGTCCGCGGGGCGGCGCATCGATGCGGAGACGGCCCCCTGAAACGCCAACGCCCCGCACAGGGCGGGGCGTTCGAGGCATTCCCCTGCGTCGCAGGGGTTGCAACGCGTCGGCGCTATCGGCCGACGGCGTCGGGTCAGGCCGAGGCCTTCTTGGCCGGAGCCTTCTTCGCCGCCGGGGCCTTCTTCGCGGCCGGCGCCTTGGCCGGGGCAGCCTTCACGGCCGTCGTACCGGCCTTGACGACCGCCTGATGCGGACGGGCGTTGCCATAGGACGCGTTGTAGCGCTTGCCCTTGGCGGTCTTGCGGTCACCCTTACCCATGGGACACTCCTGAATGCTTGTGGGGTTGATCGGAAAGGGGCGGGAGTGTAGCACCGCAGCCTCCGTCGTGGGCGTGCGCCGGGCAGGCGGCAGCGCCAGTCCGGCCATGCGCCAGCCGCAGGTTGAGGAGGTGCGCCACGGCCACCAGGCTTCCCGCCGTGGTCATCGTCAGCGCATGCAGCACGGCATGGTCGTGGATGGCCGGAACGAAACGTTCGGCGAACAGGATCGCCAGCCCCACCAACAGCAGCGGCCATGCGAAGAATTTCCCGTGCGCGCGCAAGCTGTGGCCCACGGACAGAGCCGCAAAGACCGAGGTGAAGGCGAGGAAGAAGCCTTCGAAGGCATGCGATGCCAGGAATTCCAGACCGAGCGCCGGCAGGAAGGCCATGGCCAGCGGCAAGACCGCGCAGTGCACCGCGCACAGCGTCGCGGCGGTCGCGCCGAGGCGGTCGTACCAGCGCCCGCGCGCCTCGACGGACGGATTGATTGCAGGGAGAGTGCGCGCCATGACGTCCGGCCGGGTTGAGCTTGTGACGCAATAGTATAACATCAACGCTGTTCCCCCCACCCCTCTCCGTTCCTTCTCCATCCGGATGCCGTTCATGACCCGATCGCTGGTGCGTTCCGCCCTCGCCCTCTCCGTCGCCGCCGCGCTGTCCGCGCCGGCTTTCGCTGCCGATGCGGCCCATCCGCACGCCACGCAGGCCGCGCGCGATGAAGCCCGCAAGCTCGACACCGTGAAGGTGACGGCCAGCCCGCTCGACACGGCGTTGGACGAACTCGCGCGTCCGGCCGACGTCCTGGCCGGTGTGGCGCTCGACGATCGCCGCAGCGGCACGCTGGGCGAGACGGTTGCGTCCCTGCCCGGTGTGCAGAGCAGCCATTTCGGCCCGGGCGTGGGCCGCCCGATCATCCGTGGCCTCGACGGTGGACGCGTCTCGGTGCTCGCGAATGGCCTGTCCACGCTCGACGTTTCCACCGTCAGCGTCGACCACGCGGTAGCCATCGAGCCCTTCCTCGCCGACAGCATCGAAGTGCTGAAGGGCCCGGCCAACCTCTTCTTCGGCAACGGCGCCATCGGCGGTGCCGTCAATGTCGTCGACAACCGAATTCCGACCGAGCGCAGCGATCGCCTCGTTGCTGGCCGGGCCGAGCTTCGCATGGGCACCGGCAATGACGAGACGGCCGGGCTGTTCCGCCTTGATGGCGGCGGCGGCAACTGGGCATGGCACCTCGACGGCCTGCTGCGTGACACGGCGGACATCGACATCCCGGGCTTCGCGTACTCCGCCGATGAGCGCGCCGAGGAAATCGCCGAAGGCGAGGATCCGGCCGACTTCGACCGTGACACGCTGGAGAACTCGGCCACGAACAGCCGCTCGCTGGCCGGCGGATTCGCCTACCTCGGCGAGCGTGTGTTCTGGGGCGCTTCGCTGTCGAACTACGGCACCGACTACGGCATCCCGGGGGGCCACGCCCACGGCGGCGAGGAAGAAGGCAACGTCCGCATCGAACTGGACCAGAACCGCTCGGACCTGCGCTTCGGCGTGAACGATCTCGGCCCGCTGAAGCAGGTCGCGGTGCACGCCACCTTCAACGAGTACGAACACGTCGAATTCGAAGGGGCCGAGGTCGGCACGCGCTTCATCAACGACGCCAGCGAAATGCGCCTCGAAGCCGTGCAGAACACGCTTTGGGGCTGGAACGGCGCCATCGGCCTGCAGTACGGCGACCGCGATTTCGAGGCCCTCGGCGACGAGGCCTTCGTGCCGGCGAGCACCAGCCGTGATCGCGGCCTCTTCGTGATGCAGGAGCGCGAGTTCGGCGCCTTCAAGCTTGAGCTGGGCGCGCGACACGACCGCATCGACGTCGCAATGGCCGACGGGCTCGTCGAGCGCGATTTCGACACCAACAGCGGCTCGATCGGCCTGCGCTGGGCCCCCGCCGACCTGTGGCACCTGACCCTCAACCTCGACCGCGCCGAGCGCGCGCCAGGCGCCGAGGAGCTGTTCGCCGAAGGCACGCACCTCGCCACCTCGACCTACGAGATCGGCGACCCGTTCCTCGACACCGAGACGGCCGACCGCGCCGAACTGGGCCTGCACCTGCACGGCGACCGTTTCGATGGCCGCGTGGCGATCTACCAGACGCGCTTCGACGACTTCATCTACCTCGGCGACACCGGCCTCGAGATCGACGACCTGCCCGTTCGCCTGTGGACGCAGGCGGACGCCGAGTTCCGCGGCTGGGAGATCGAGGGCACGGCCACGCTGGCCGAAGCCGCGAACGGCACGTGGACACTGCGCGGCTTTGCCGATGGCGTGAGCGGTGAGCTCGATGCCGGCGGCAACCTGCCACGCATCGCCCCGGGCCGCTTCGGCCTCGACCTGGGCTGGAGCCTCGATGCGTGGCGCGCGGGGCTGGGCGCCGTGCGTTACCGCTCGCAGGATGACGTGGCGACCGGCGAAACGGCGACCGATGGCTTCACCCTCGTCAACGCACAGGTCACCTACCACTGGGACACCCAGACCTTCGGCTGGGAAGCCTACGTGCAGGGCACGAACCTGACGAACGAGGAAGCCCGCCTGCACACGTCCTTCCTGAAGGACGTGGCGCCGCTGATGGGCCGCAATCTCACCGCGGGGCTGCGCGTGTTCTTCTGAGGCCGGCTCCCGTCCTGAAGCAAAAAACCCCGCCTTGCGCGGGGTTTTTTCTTGGTTCGTCGCGCATCGACGACCGTGCTCTCCGCGCCCTACTCCTCGCGCTCCTCCTCGGCCCCGGATTCGGCATCCGGGCGCTCTGAGGGATCCTCGTCCATCTCGTCCGCATCAGGCTGCCGGCGCTTGGCGGCCTCGGCGGCCTCGAGCACGGCCTGCTGTTCGCTGCTGAGCTTGCCGATGTGGAACGCGGCATAGCCCGGCAACACCTGCTGGTTCAAAGACATTCCAAGGATGCGCCCCGGGAACGGCGCGAGGATCTCGCTGCGACGACTGGTGATCGGATCCACGACGTAGCCGAGGGCCTCGCCCGGCTTCACCGCCTGTCCGAGCTGCACCGCGCTGAACAGGAAACCGCCGGCATTGGTGCGCACCCAGCTGGAATCCTCGTAGATCGGCGTCGTATCGGCCGCCTTGCCGGCATGGACCTCCGATGCCAGCATCGCCATTCGATGCATCAGCGAACGGATGGCATCGGCCGCCGGCGCGATGTGCACTTCCTCAAGGAACTGCGGCGCGCCGACTTCAAAGGTGACGGCGGGGATGCCCGTGCCCACGGCGGCGAGACGCAGCATGCCCCGCGCCCCCGGGCTGTGCAGGACCAGCGTGTTGCCGAAGCCACGCGTGAACTCCAGCACGTCGGGATTGGTGAGATCCGCGCGGATCTGCGGCAGGTTGCTGCGCTGGAACGACCCCGTGTGGAAGTCCACCAGCGCATCGCAACGGCGCACGATGTCGTTGAAGAAGCCGTGCGCCATTCGCGAGGCGATGCTGCCGCCGCGCGTGCCGGGGAAGTGGCGATTGAGGTCGCGACGGTCGGGCAGGTAGCGGTTGTTCCTGGTGAAGCCGAACACGTTGACGATGGGGGCCACCACGAGGGTGCCGCTCAATCGCGTCGCATCGACCTCCTCGCCGATGCGGCGTGCCACCTCAATGCCGTTCAACTCGTCGCCGTGGACGCCAGCGATCAGGCACAGCACCGGCCCGGGCTTCGCGCCGTGGACAACGGTGATCGGACTGGGCAATTCGCCGCGACCGATATTGTCCGGCGGGCGCCACGAGAGGCGTTGCCGCGTGCCGGGCAGGACGAAGCGGTCGAGCATCTGGAACGGCGTGATCAGTTCGCCGGTGGCCTCGTCTGCGGGCGTGGTGGGCGCAGCGATCAGCGGCGGCGGCTTCGGGCCCACGGGCGTCGCGGGCCGGGGCACGTCGGCGGGGAAATCCTGCGGTGCCGCCGCAAGGGGCATCGTGCCCGCGAGCGCGGCCAACGCGACCAGCAGGGCCATCGCGAGCCGAGCCGACGGTGCTCGGGTGCATTGAGGACGAAGGACGATCATTTGGCGGAGCTTCCCACGCAATGCGCGCAAAGGCCCAGCACCTCGAGGTAGGCGGAGGCCGGCTCGAAATGCTGCGCACGGGCGAGCGCGTCGAGCTGCGCGGCCAGCGTCTCGTCCTCGAGCTCCTGCGCGCTCTCGCAGGCTTTGCAGATCAGGATCGGCACGACGTGCCCTGCCAGCGGGTGGTGGCAGGCCAGGAAAGCATTGATCGAGACGAGGCGATGGATGAAGCCGTTCTCCAGCAGGAAATCGAGCGCGCGATAGACCGTCGGCGGCGCCGAAGCGCCGGGACCACCGCGCATACGCTCCAGCAGGTCGTAGGCCTTCACCGGCTTGCCGGCTTCGGCGATCTGCTTCAGCGCTTCGGCGCGGATCGGCGTGAGGTTCAGGCCACGCTGGCGGCAGGCCTGCTCGACCGCGCGCACGAATTCAGCCGAGCCGTGCGTGTGCAGCTCGGGGTGGGCGCAGGCGTGGTCGGCGTGGGCGTGCGGGCGATCCTTGGCCATGGACGACAGCCTAGCGCGAAGCCCGTGATCAGGGCGCGCGGTCGGCGATCGTCTGCAGCGCGGCGTCGATGCGCTTCAACGCCTCGTCGCGACCGGCGAGGTAGACGGTGTGCTCGATCGACGGGCTCACCTGCGTACCGGTGATGGCCACGCGCAGCGGTTGGGCCAGCTTGCCCATGCCGATGCCCAGCGCGGCGACGGTGTCGGCAAGGCTCTGCTGTACGGCGGCCGGCGACCACTCGGCCTGCGTGGCGATGCGCGCACGCACGTCCGCCAGCGGCGCGGCTGCGGCCTCGACGAGGTGCTTGTCGACGGCGGCGCTGTCGTACTCGGCCAGCGGCGCGTACCAGATGCGGGCGCGCTCGGCCATTTCCTTGAGGGTCTTGCAGCGCTCGGCCAGGGCCACGACAACCTCGGCGGGCTTCGGGCCACGGGTCGGGTCCATGCCCTGCTCGCGCAGGTGCCATTCGAGGTGCACGGCCGTGGCGGCCGGGTCGTCGGTCTTGAAGTAGTGCTGGTTCAGCCAGTCGAGTTTGTCGCGGTCGAAGCGCGAGGCGCTGTGGTTCACGTCCTCGACGCGGAACAGGCGGACCATGTCGGCGATCGAGAAGATCTCCTGGTCGCCGTAGCTCCAGCCGAGGCGCACGAGGTAGTTGAGCAGCGCGTGCGGCAGGTAGCCATCATCCCGCCACTGCATCACGCTGACCGCGCCGTGGCGCTTCGACAGCTTCGTGCCGTCGGGGCCGAGGATCATCGGCAGGTGGGCGAAACGCGGAGCCTTCGCGCCGAGCGCCTCGTAGATGTTGATCTGGCGCGGCGTGTTGTTGACGTGGTCGTCGCCGCGGATCACGTCGGTGATGCGCATGTCGAGGTCGTCGACGACCACCGCGAAGTTGTAAGTCGGGAAGCCGTCCGAGCGCTCGATCACGAGATCGTCAAGCTCGGCATTGGCCCACTCGATGCGCCCCTTCACGGCGTCGTGGAACACCACGCTTCCCGCCTCCGGGTTGCGGAAGCGGATGACACGATTCGGGTCATCGCGGTAGGGCGCGTTCTCGGTGCGGTATTTGCCCGAATAGCGCGGCTTGATGCCGGCCGCCATCGCTGACTCGCGAGCCGCCTGGATCTCGTCCTTCGTCTCGTAGGCGTAATAGGCCTTGCCGGCCTGCACCAGCTCCGAGGCCACCTGGCGGTAGCGCTCAAGGCGGTGGGTCTGGTAGACCGGGCCCTCGTCGGGGTTCAGCCCCAGCCAGGCCATACCGTCGAGGATCGCCTGCACGGCTTCCGGCGTGCTGCGCTCCTGGTCGGTGTCCTCGACGCGCAGCACGAACTGGCCGCCGCGGCTGCGCGACTCCAGCCAGCAGTACAGCGCGGTGCGGGCGCCGCCGATGTGCAGGTAACCGGTGGGGCTGGGGGCGAAGCGGGTGCGACAGGTCATGGGTGCGGCCGGATCGGAAACGGGAACGCGCCGGCGGAGGGCCGGCGCGAGGGGCGCTAGTGTACGTCGAGTGGCGGGCCCCATAATCCCCGTGTCCCCGTCTTCACACCCAAGGCCGATCCATGCGCCTGATGCTTGCCGCCCTGCTGCTGGCCGCCCTGCCCGCCTTCACCCTGGCCGTGCCGGCCGCCGCGCCGACGCTCCCCGCGCGCCCCGCGCCAACCGTGCCGATGGAGCGCGTGGCGCTCGAAACCAGCGCCGGCCGCATCGTGCTCGAACTCGACCCGGGCAAGGCCCCGGCCACGGTCGCGAACTTCCTCGCCTACGTGGAATCGGGGCACTACAACGGCACGATCATCCATCGCGTGGTGCCCAACCTGCTCGTGCAGGGCGGTGCCTTCACCACGGACCTGCAGCCCAAGCCGGAGCGCGCCCCGGTGCCGCTGGAAGCCGGCAACGGCCTTGGCAACCTGCGCGGCACCATCGCGGCCGCACGCCGACCCGACACGCGCGACTCGGCGACGGCGCAGTTCTTCATCAACGTCGTCGACAACCCCCAGTTCGACCCGGTCGACCCGGCCAACGACATCGGCGCGGGCTACGCCGTCTTCGGACGCGTCGTCGAAGGCATGGACGTGGTCGATGCGATGCGCAACGTGGAGACCGGCGCACAGGGCCCCTTCCCGTCGCGCGTGCCGAAGCAGGCCATCGTCATCGAACGTGCCGTGCGCCTGTCCGGTCCGGCGCAATGACGACGCTGTTCCTGTCCGACCTGCACCTCGACCCCTCGCGGCCGGAGACGACGGCGCAGTTCGAAGCCTTCTGCGCGGGCGAAGCGCGTGGGGCCGAGGCGGTCTACCTGCTCGGCGATCTGTTCGAGGCTTTCCTCGGCGACGACGACGACGGCGAGATCGCAAACCGCGTGGCCACGGCGACGCGCGCGCTGAGCGACGCCGGCGTGCCCGTGGCGTTCCTGCGCGGCAACCGCGACTTCCTCGTGGGTGCCGACTACGCGGCGCGCGCCGGCTGGACCCTCCTGCCTGATCCGGCGGTCATCCTGTTGGACGGCGAACCGACGCTGCTGATGCACGGCGACCTGCTCTGCCTCGACGACGTGGCCTACCAGGGCTTCCGCCGGCAGGTGCGTGATCCGGCCTGGCAGCAGGCCTTCCTGTCGCAACCTCTCGCGGCCCGACGCGCGTTCGCCGCACAGGCCCGCGCCGCCAGCGCCGCGGCGCAGTCCGGCCGCGACGAAAGCATCGGTGACGTCACGCCCGCCGAAGTCGAGCGCGTCATGGGCTTCTACGGCGTGCGGCGCCTGATCCACGGCCACACGCATCGGCCCGCGATGCATCCGGTGAACCTGCCGGACGGCCGGACCGGCCAACGCATCGTGCTGGGCGACTGGTACGACCAGGGCTCGGTGCTGCGCGTCAACGCCGACGGATTCGCCCTCAGCCGGCCGGCCTGATCGGGCCTGCCGAACAAGGCACGACGCCTCACCCCGCGAAGGCGACGCCCCCAACCGGCTGCAGTCGCACGCGTTGCCCACGCGAGGGCAGCGACTGCGCCGCGTCGAGGTCGACTTCGATCACACCGTCCTGCCCGGCCACGCTGAGCTCCACGGTGTTGCGCGCGCCGATGCGCCGCAGGCCGCGCACTTCCGCCGGCAGGCCGTCGCCCTCGCCCACCACGCGCAGCTCGTAAGGCCGGAGGTGCAAGCCGGCGGGGCCGAGCGCACCGCCGATGCGGCGCGCCACCGGGACGACGGCATCGATGCCGGGGACGCGGAACCCCTCGGCCACCAGTTCGCCGTCGATGCGCCCGCCGCGGCCGATGAAGTCGAACACGAAGCGGCTCCGCGGATGGCGATACACCTCGTCCGGCGTGCCGACCTGCTCGATGCGACCGGCATTGAACACCACCACGCGGTCGGCCAGCTCCAGCGCTTCTTCTTGGTCGTGGGTGACGAAAAGCGTGGTGTGGCCGGTGTCGTCGTGCACCTGGCGCAACCAGCGGCGCAGCTCGACGCGCACCTTGGCATCGAGCGCACCGAAGGGCTCGTCGAGCAGAAGCAGGCGTGGCTGGATGGCCAAGGCGCGCGCCAGCGCCACGCGCTGACGCTGGCCGCCGCTGAGCTGCTCGGGATAGCGACCGCCGTAGCCGCCGAGCTGCATGCGCTCGAGCAGGTCCTCGACGCGTCGGGCGATCTCGGCCTTCGACGGCCGTTCGGCGCGCGGCTGGCTTTCCGGCCCGAAGGCGATGTTCTCGGCGACGGTGAGGTGCTTGAACAGCGCGTAGTGCTGGAACACGAAGCCGACGCGGCGCTCGCGCAGGCTGAGCGCGGTGGCGTCGAGGTCGCCGAACAGGATGCGGCCGGCATCGACGGGAAGGAGGCCGGCGATGGCACGCAGCAGGGTCGTCTTGCCCGAGCCCGAGGGCCCGAGCAGCGCGATCAGTTCGCCGCTGCCGACCGCGAGATCGACATGGTTCAACGCCACCGTGTCGGCGAAGCGCTTCGACAGGCCTTCGAGCGTGAGCTGCATGGGGTGTCTCCTCAGTGCCGCGCGCCGGCGGCGAGCGCGTCGCCATGGCGGTGTTCGAGCCAGGCCTTCGCCACGAGCGTGACGAGGGCCAGCAGGGTGAGCAGGGAGGCGACCGCGAAGGCCGCCTGGAACTGGAACTCGCCGTGCAGGATCTCGACCTGCAGCGGCAGTGTGTTGGTGAGGCCGCGGATGTGCCCGGACACCACCGACACCGCGCCGAACTCGCCCATCGCACGGGCGTTGCACAGCAGCACACCGTAGAGCAGCGCCCACTGGATGTTCGGCAGCGTCACCCGCCAGAACAGGCGGAACCCGCCGGCGCCGAGCGAAGCGGCGGCCTCCTCTTCATCGCGACCCTGCGATTGCATCAAGGGGATCAGCTCGCGGGCGACGAAAGGAAAGGTGACGAAGACCGTCGCGAGGACGATACCGGGCGTGGCGAACAGGATCGGGATGTCGTGCGCCTGCAACCATGCGCCGAACCAGCCGTGCGCGCCGAACAGCAGCACCAGCACGAGACCGGAGACCACCGGCGAGATGGCGAACGGCAGGTCGACCAAGGCCAGCAGCAGGCGCTTGCCGCGGAATTCGAACTTCGTCACCGCCCAAGCGGTGGCCATCCCGAACACGGCGTTCAGCGGAACCGCGATGGCGGCGACGGTGAGCGTGAGCGCGATCGCGGCGCGGGTCTCGGGTTCATCGACGGCCGCCCACCAGGCCTGAACGCCCTGCGCGAGGGCCTCCACCATCACCACGGCGAGCGGCAACAGCACCAAGGCCGCCATCAGGCCGACGGCCAGCACGATCAGCAGCACGCGCAACCACCGCGGTTCCTCGAGGGCGCGATCATCCATGGCGGGTCTTCCGCTGCAGCAGGCCCAAGGCCAGCAGGGTCAGGACGCTGATGGCGAGCATCAGCGTGGCGATGCCGGTGGCGCCGGCGTAGTCGTACTCCTCGAGGCGGATCACGATCAGCAGCGGCGCGATCTCGGAGACGAAGGGGATGTTGCCGGCGATGAAGATCACCGAGCCGTACTCGCCCAATCCGCGCGCGAAAGCGAGGCTGAAGCCCGTGAGGATGGCCGGCCTCAGCGGCGGGAGCACCACTCGCCGCAGGATGGTCGAGCGCGACGCCCCCAGCGTGGCCGCCGCCTCCTCGAATTCCCGGGTGGCGGTTTCGAGGATGGGCTGCAGCGTGCGCACGGCGAACGGCAGGCCGATGAACACCAGCGCCAGCACGATGCCCGCCGGGCGCTGGGCGATGGTGAGGCCCTGCGGTTCGAGGAATTGCCCGACCCAACCCGTGCCGGAGTAGAGCGCGGTCAGCGCGATGCCGGCCACGGCCGTGGGCAGGGCGAACGGCAAGTCGACCATCGCATCGATGAGCCTTCGGCCCGGAAAGGGATAGCGCACCAGCACCCAGGCGATCAGCGTGCCGACCACGGACGCGATGCCGGCGGCGAGGAAGGCCGTCGAGAAGCTCAACCACAGCGCCTGCTGCACGCGCTCGCTCTGCAGCAGCTGCCACCAGCCCTCGATACCGAGATCGACGCTGCGCAGCACCAGCGCCGACAGCGGCAACAGGATCACCGCGCCCAGCCAGGCCAGCGAGAGGCCCAGCGTGAGGCCGAAGCCCGGCACCGGGTCACGCCAGTGCGGGCGCGACGCCTTGCCACCGCCGGCGGCTGCCGGCGACGACGCTTCCAGTGGCGTCTGTTCGATCACGGCGCTCATCGGACTCAACGCGTCCCGGGCTGGAAGATCTGGTCGAACACGGCACCCTCGGCGAAGTGCGTCGTGTGCGCCTGCGCCCAGCCGCCGAAGTGGGCGATATCGACGAGCTCGATCGGCTTGAAGGGCGCGAGCAGCGATGGATCGAGCCCTTCGCGGCGGGACGGACGGAAGTGGTGTTGGGCGGCCAGCGCCTGCGCGGTCGGCGTGTAGAGGAACTCAAGATAGGACTGCGCCACCGCGCGGGTGCCGCGGGCATCGACGTTGCGATCCACCAAGGCCACCGGCGGCTCGGCGTGGATCGACAGCGAGGGCACGACCAGTTCGTACTGGTCGCCACCGGGCTGGGCGAGCACGAGCAGCGCTTCGTTCTCCCACGCAACCAGCACGTCGCCGATGCGCCGCTGCACGAAGGTCGTCGTCGAGCCCCGCGCACCGGTGTCGAGCAGCGGCGCGTTGCGGTACACCAACCTGATGAAGGCGCGGGACTGCGCCTCGTCGCCATCGAAGGCACGTTCCGCCCACGCCCATGCGGCCAGGTAGTTCCAGCGCGCGCCGCCCGAGGTTTTGGGATTCGATGTGACTACCGCCATGCCGGGCCTGGCAAGATCACCCCAGTCTTGGACGCCTTTGGGATTGCCCTTGCGGACGAGAAACACGATCGTCGAGGTGTAGGGCGAGCTGTTGTTCGGCAGCCGCGACTGCCAGTCCGCGGGCAAGGCGCGCGCGTTCGACGCGATACCGTCGATGTCGCCGGAGAGTGCCAGCGTCACCACGTCGGCCTGCAGGCCGTCGATGACCGAGCGCGCCTGCTTGCCGGAGCCCCCGTGCGACGTCCGGATGCGCAGGTGCTGGCCCGTGCGTGCCTTCCATTGCGCGGCGAAGGCCGCATTGATGTCCTGGTACAACTCCCGGGTGGGGTCGTAGCTCGCATTCAACAATTCAAGGACGGATCCATCGTCGCGGGACGCGCCGCCGTCTGCAGGCCCGCCAGAGCAGCCAAGCAGCAGCCCGCCGGGCAGCAGCGACAGGATCAGGACACGTAAAAGGAGCCGGGCACTCATGCCCGGTATTGCAGTCCAAGCGCCTCTAGCGGCGGAAACGCCGGCAGGGCATGTCCTTATGCAGGGACGCGAGCGAGCCGCCAGACGCCAACGGCCCCTTCAGCGGCGACGCCCCGCCACGAAACCGCCGATCAGCACGGCGGCATCGTCCAGGCCGAACTTGCCGTCACCGGTCTGGTCGAACAACGCGCCGACGTCGGCGAGATTGAGCTTGCCGTCGCCGTTCTGGTCGAGCGTTCGGGTGAAGAACGCACCGACATCGTCGAGCCCGAGCTTGCCGTCGCCATTCTGGTCGAGGCCGCGCACGAGGCCGTTCCACAGCCCTCCCGCACCGACCACCACCCCGTTGCGGGTGTCGCGCAGGCGGTCGCCCACGGCATCGAGGCTGCGGGCACGCGCCGCGTGCGCAAGGAACTGCGCGCGACCCACGTAAGCGCGAAGCGCGGCCGGGTCGTCGAGCGCGCCCTGCACCGCGTGGAAGGCCGAAAGATCGGCATTGCCGAGCAGATGGTCGATGCCTCGCAGACCGTGGGCACGAGCCTCGTCGGCGATAGCGCGAGCGGTGGCACGAAGCTCCTCGAGGGTCTCGAAACGCTCGGGGGGCAACCGGCGCAGATGCTCGGCGGCCGCGTCGAACAAACGGTCATCGAGGCCGTGCTCTTCGGCGTCGCGAGCCATGGGCTTCTGGGAGAAGGGCGGCAGGGGATCGACGGGCATGGGGGGGCGCTCGCATCGTTGGGGGGGGGTGACGTGAGGCTAGCGCGCGAGCGGGCCCGCGCCCACCCGTCGGCATGCCGAATCTGACTATTGCTGTGTTCCCGGCCGGCCTCCACCACCGGCGCGGACGCTCAGTCGACGGCGAGCTCACCGCGTTCGATCGCCGCGATCTCCTCGTCGTCGAAACCGGCTCGACGACGGGCGTCCCAGTTGAACGGTCCCTGCACCGCCCGGCTGGCGTGCGCCCGCACCAGCCCGGCGAAGGTCGGCCAGGGCTTCAGGCCGTCACGCTCGCAGAGCCAGCGGAACCAGCGTGAACCGGCGGCGACGTGGGCCACCTCCTCGCGCAGGATCACCTCCAGCACCGCGATGCTTTCCGCATCGCCGACGTCGCGCAGGCGCTCGATCAGCCCCGGCGTGACGTCGAGGCCGCGGGCTTCGAGCACGCGCGGCACCAGCGCCATGCGCGCCAGCGCGCTGTGCGCGGTCTTCTCCGCCATCTCCCACAGGCCGTTGTGGGCGTCGAAATCGCCGTAGGCATGGCCGAGGTCGGCGAGTCGGGCGGCAAGCAATTGGAAATGCCGCGCCTCGTCGTCGGCCGTGCGGACGAAATCGGCAGCGAATTCGGCGGGAAACTCGCGGAAACGGTAGGCCGCGTCCCACGCGAGGTCGACGGCATTCAGCTCGATGTGCGCGATCGCATGCAGGAACGCCGCGCGGCCCGCCGTGCTTCCGAGCCCGCGCTTCGGCAGGTGCTTCGGGTGCACCAGCCGCGGCCGCTCGGGACGGCCCGGGAAACGGATCGACTCCGGCGGCGGCGCGTTGGCTTCGGGCGGCAGCGCACCGGCAAAGAAGGACGCCGCGTAGGCCCGCGTCTTCGCGCACTTGGCCTGCGGATCAACGGTGGCCAAACAATCGGCCGCCGCGGCGTACAGGCACGTTTCGCGCGAAGCACCCTGCCCCATCGCCGCGTGTCCGATCAGCCGCGCGCGGCCTTGGCCGCGTCGCTGCGCTCGCCCTTCAGCGCGTCGAAATAGCCCTCGGCGACGCCGGTGACGTAGTCGCCGGAAAAGCACGATGTGTCGAAGCTGGCGATGCGGTTCTTCGGGCCGGAGACGGCCGTCTCGAGGTCCGGCAGGTCCTGGTAGATCAGCCAGTCGCAGCCGAGATGCTGCTGGATCTCTTCTTCGGTGCGGCCATGCGCCACCAGCTCCTCGGCAGCCGGCATGTCGATGCCGTAGATGTTCGGGTGGCGCACCGGCGGCGCGGCGGAGGCGAGGTAGACCTTCTTGGCCCCCGCGTCGCGCGCCATCTGCACGATCTGCTGGCTGGTGGTGCCACGCACGATGGAGTCGTCGACCAGCAGCACCACGCGGTCGCGGAATTCGAGCGGGATCGGGTTCAGCTTGCGGCGCACCGACTTCGTGCGCAGCTCCTGCCCCGGCATGATGAAGGTGCGGCCCACGTAGCGGTTCTTGACGAAACCCTCGCGGTATTTGATGCCCAGCGTGTTGGCGATCTCGAGCGCAGCGTCGCGCGAGGAATCCGGGATCGGGATGACCGTGTCGATGTCGTGGTCCGGGCGCAGGCGCAGGATCTTCTCGCCGAGCTTCTGGCCCATGCGCATGCGCGCTTTGTGCACCGAGACGTTGTCGATCATCGAGTCCGGCCGCGCGAAGTAGACGAACTCGAAGATGCAGGGCGCGAAGCGGCCCGGTTCGGCAACGACCTCGGCGTGCAGCTGGCCGTCGGCCGTGACCACGATCGCCTCGCCCGGCTTCACGTCGCGAACCAGCTTGAAGCCCAGTAGGTCGAGCGCGACCGACTCGGAGGCCACCGCGTACTCGTCGCCCTCGGGCGTCTCGCGCTTGCCGAGCACCAGCGGGCGGATGCCGTTCGGGTCGCGGAAGGCCACGAGGCCGAGGCCCAACACCAGCGACACAATGGCGTAGCCACCCTTGCAGCGGCGGTGCACGGCCCCCACCGCGGCCAGCGCCGAGGCCGGCGTCAGGCCGCCGCGCACGGCCAACTCATGCGCCAGCACGTGCATCAGCACTTCGGAGTCGGAGCTGGTGTTGACGTGGCGGCGGTCCTGCTCGAACACCTCGCGGCGCAGGGCGTCGGTGTTGATCAGGTTGCCGTTGTGCGCCAAGGCGATGCCCCAGGGCGCGCCGGTGTAGAACGGCTGCGCTTCATCGGAACCCGCCGAACCCGCGGTCGGGTAACGGCAGTGGCCGATGCCCATGCGCCCGGTGAGCTCGCGCACGCCGTCATTGGCGAAGACGTCACTGACGAGGCCGGTGCCCTTGTGCAGGCGGAAGCGCGAGCCGTCGACGGTGGCGATGCCGGCGGCGTCCTGGCCACGGTGCTGCAGCACGGTCAGGCCGTCGTACAAACGCGCCGCGACGTCGCTACGGCCGACGATGCCGATGATTCCGCACATTCAAGGAGACTCCGGATTCGGATGCTGGGTGTTGGCGGGATCGCCCGCGGGCGCGTCGAGCGGCGAAGCGCCGATGCGCGCGGGATCGTTGCCGGTGGCGGTGTCCGGCACGATCTGCGCGGGATCGCCGGTCGGGGCACCGAGCCCCGCCTGCGCGGCCCACTGGCGGAGCACGGGGTTGCCGTCCTGCGGCATCACGCCCAGCCATTGCGCGGCATGCGCGAGGTCGAGGCCGGCGATCGGCGGCAATGCGCTGGAGGACGCGCCGCCCGAGGCGTTGGCCGCGTCCGCCATGGCGGCATGGCCGTCGCTGGCCATCGACGGCAGCGCACTCAAGGCCGGGGCGGCAAAGGCCACGAGCTCGGAACCGTCGGGCAACTGCGCGACGACCCACCCCGCCGGTGCGGTGAAGACCGGCATCAGCGCGGATTCGCGCCAGAGCGCGGCCCGCGACCACGGGGTGAACGACACCAGCAGCACCACCGCGAGCACGATGGCGTAGCCACGCGCCGCGCCGAAGCCGAAGCCCAGAACGCGATCGGTGCCGGAGAGGCCGGCCCCATGCAGCAGGGTGCGCAGCAGCCACACCACGAGGTTGCCGAGCACCACGACGAGGGCGAAGGTCGCGCCGTAACCCGCCAGGGCGCGCAGCAGCGGGGTCTCGATCCCGGTGAATTCCGCCGCGGCGACATCGCCGAAAGCGACGGTGAGCCAGAGCGCCGCCACCCAGACCAGCAGCGACAGCACTTCGGTCAACATGCCCCGGATCGCGCCGAGAACTGCCGAAAGCCCGATGACGACGAGGATGGCGGTGTCGAGGCCGGTCACGGGTGGGGAACGACGATCCCGGACACACCGAGCTTGCCGGCGGCGTCCGACTTGATGCGTTCCGCTTCAGCGCGGTCGGCCGCGGGCCCGAGGCGCACGCGCCACAACACGCCATTGGCGGTGGGCACGCGCTGTTCGAACGCGGCAAAGCCGGCGGCGCGGGCACGAGCCACGAGGGCCTGCGCATCGCCTTGGCTGCCGAAAGCGCCCAGCTGCACGGCGAAGCCGCTGGCGCTCACGGTGGCACGCGGGGCCTCCGTGGCGGGACGCGGCGCGGTGGCGGCCGTGGTCGGAGGCGGTGCGGCGTCGCCGGTGGCCACGGCCGCAGAGCCGGAGATGGCGGCCGTGCGCACGCGCGCGGCTTCGGCGGCCGCGCGGGTGGCGAATGGGCCGACTTTCACGCGGGTCGCGGGCTGGCCGTTCACCTGCGTGGCCTCGGTAAAAGCGGGCAGACCGGAGGATTGGAGCCGGGCGACGAGCGCATCCGCATTGGCGCGATTGCCGAAGCTGCCGGCGGTCACGCTGTAGTCGCCCGCGGCGACAGCGGCCGGCGCGGGCGGCGGGGTGACCGGGGCGGGCGGCGGCGTCACTGCCGCTGGGGCCGGGGCGGGCGCAGGAGCAGGCGTGGGCGTGGGCGTCACTGCGGCCGGCACCGCCGGTGCAGGCGTCGCTGTCGGCAGGCCGGTGGCGGCATCGACCGCCACGGCGGTGTCGGCGGCCAACGCGTCGACACGCGGCGCGATGTTGGCCGTCGCATCGACGGTGGCCAGGGCGTTCGGGTCGGCCGGATCGGCCGCGGTCACGCCTTCGGCCACCGGGGTCGGCACCGCGACCGGCGGTCCGAGCGGGATCTCGCGGGTGACGAATTCGCCTTCCGGCGCGTCCGGCACGGTGATCGGCACTTCGGCCGCGTCGGCGGCGCCTTTCGATTCGGGGCCGATGACGATCATCGGGATGAAGATCACCGCCAGTGCACCGAGCACCAGCGCACCGATGAGTCGCTGCTTGACCTTGACGTCCATCGAGGTTCCGAACGGAGGGGACGAGGAATTATAGGCGGTCGCCCCACCCCTGCCCCAGTCGGAGAAGCGGCCGGGGTTCAGCCAGCCGCGCTCACCAGCGCCGCCACCGTGTGGAAGCTGCCGAAAACGAGGACCCGCCCTTCCCGGCCCGCGGCATCACGTGCCGCCAAGAGCGCGTGATCCAGCGCGCCATGCGCGTGGACCGTCGTCGCTCCGCCGGCACGAACCCGGCCTTCAAGCGCGTCGACAGGCAGCCCGCGCGGACCGGCATCGGTGATCGGGCCGAGGTGCCAGGCGGCGATGTGCGGCACCAGTGCGGCCACCACGCCTTCGATGTCCTTGTCGCCGAGCGCCGAAAACACCGCCACCGTCGGCTTCGGGTTCGCCGCCAGCCAGGCGGCGAGCTGGCGCGCGCCCTGCGGGTTGTGGGCGACGTCCGCCACCACCTCGGGCGAATCACCGATGCGCTGCAGGCGGCCAGGCACCCGGGCTTCGGCCACCCCGCGAGCGAACGCCTCGTCCGCGATCGACAGCGGCGAGGCCCGCAAGGCCGCGACCGCGGCGGCGGCGTTGTCGACCTGCACCGGCGCGGCCAGCGCGGGGTAAGGCAGGGCGAGCTGGAAGCCCGGCTCGCGCCAGCACCAGTGGTCGTCGAAGCGGTCGACGAGGTAGTCGCTGTGGCCGCGGATGGCGATGGTGCCGAGCGCATAGGCACGCCGAAGCACGCTGCTCGGCGGGTCCTTCTCGCCGAACACCGCGATCTTGCCGGCACGCAGGATGCCGGCCTTCTCCGCGCCGATGCTCTCGCGGTCGGGGCCGAGGTAGTCCATGTGGTCGAGGTCGACCGTGGTGATCACCGCCACGTCGGCGTCGACGAGGTTCGTGGCATCGAGGCGGCCACCGAGGCCCACTTCGAGGATCGCGAGGTCGAGCCGGGCGCGCTCGAACAGATCGAAGGCCGCCAGCGTGGCGTACTCGAAGTAGGTGATCGGGGTGTCGCCGCGGGCGGCATCGATGCGCTCGAAGGCGCCGACGATCGCCTCGTCGCTCGCCTCGACGCCGTCGACGCGGATGCGCTCGTTGAAGCGCCACAGGTGCGGCGAGGTGTAGGTGCCCACGCGCAGGCCGGCCGCGCGGGCGATGGCTTCCAGGAAGGCCACCGTGCTGCCCTTGCCATTGGTGCCGCCGACGGTGATGACGCAGGGCACGGGCTTGGCCGCGAGGCGCATCGCCGCCGCGACGGCGCGCACGCGCTCAAGGCCCATGGCGATGGCCTGCGGGTGCTGCTGCTGGATGCGGAGCAGCCAGTCGGAAAGCGGAAGCGGCATGGGTTCACGGCGGCGGAGCGGGCCGCCATTATCGCCGCTGGCTTCCCCGTGTTGGACGCGCATGCCCTCTTCCGCCCCGCCCCTGATCCTCGGCTCGATGCGCTTCGGCGACTGGGGCGCGCGCCTGTCACCCGCCGAGGTGGCGCGCCTACTCGCCGCGGCGCTCGACCTAGGCATCGACACGCTGGATCTGGCCGATATCTACGGCGGCCACACCACGAACGCGCTGGTCGGCGCGGCGCTTCGGCACGAGCCGTCGCTGCGACCGCGCCTGCACCTGCTGGCGAAGGTCGGCATCGTGATGGCGGAAAGCCCGGGGAATGCGCGACGCGTGCAGCACTACGACCTCTCGCCACCCCACCTCGACGCTGCACTGGCCGCGACCCTGCGCGACCTTGGTGTCTCGCACGTGGACACGCTGATGCTGCATCGCTTCGACCCGCGGCTCGACGCCGACTCGATCGCCGGGTGGATGGCGGTGCAGCGCGAACTCGGCACCCTCGGCGGCTTTGGCATCTCGAACTTTCCTGCGACCGCTCTCGCGTTGTTCGACGGGACGCTCGAACTGGCCAGCCACCAGCTCGAACTCAGCGCCGCCGCGTCGGACGCCTTGGACGACGGCACCCACGCCGCGAGCCGGGCCGCGGGCTTGGAAGTGCAGGCGTGGTCGCCGCTCGGCGGCGGCGCGTTGCTGGCCGACGATGACCGAGGCCGGGTGCTGGACGACATCGCCGGCGACTTCGGGCTCGATCGCGCCAGCCTGCTGTTGCGGTGGGTGGTCAGCCTCCCGGCCACCCGTGTCGTGCTGGGCACCACGCGGCCTGGGCGTCTCGCCGAGGCCGTTCGCGCCGTCGAGCGGACATTACCGGCGGACGCGTGGTACGCCGTGTGGCAGGCCGCGCGGGGACAGCCTGTGCCGTGAGCTGAATGGCACTTTCAGCGCCACTTGCGTAAATCGCGCAATACGCGCAACTTGATCCAGCGGCCCGTTGAGCCGCGAGAGGTTCCTCCATGAAGCCCCAAGTCCGCGACCACACCGCGTCCTACGCCCTCGAACCCCTGCCCGCCACCACGGTGCGCCGCGACTGGGCCACCGCGAAGGACCGGCTGCGCGCCAAGGGCGTGCTCGCCCTGACCACGCACGATCGCGTCGAGGCCGTGCTGCTCGACCCTGCCGCCTACGAGGCCCTCGTCGCCCGCGCCGAGGCCGCCGACCAGGCCCTGCTCGACGGCTTGACCCGCCGCTTCGACGAGCGCCTCGCCGCGCTGGGCGCGCCCGACGCCGCCGATCGCCTGCGTGGCGCCTTCGCCCGCGAGGGGCGCATCGACACCCCGCCGCGCGCCGGGGACGCGTTCTGAACCCGAGGCCGGTGATCTACGTCCTCGCCGGCGTCAACGGCGGGGGCAAGAGTTCGCTGGGCGGCGCCGTGCTGCGCGAGGCCGGCATGGTCTGGTTCAACCCGGACGACTGGTCGCGCGCGCTGCAGGCCGCCGGCCGGCCGCGCGAGGTCGCTGATGCCGAGGCCTGGGCCGAAGGCCAGCGCCGCCTGAAGAACGCGATCGCCACCGGCCGCTCCTTCGCCTTCGAGACCACGCTGGGCGGCCGCTCCGTCACCGCGACGCTGGTCGAGGCCGCGCGCACGCACGACGTGCTGGTGTGGTACGTCGGCCTCGACAGCGTGGCCCGCCACCTCGAACGCGTGGCGCTGCGCGTGCGCCACGGCGGCCACGACATCCCCGCCGCGAAGATCCGCGAGCGCTGGCTCGGCTCGATGGCCAACCTCGTGCGGCTCGTGCCGCACGCGGCCGGCATCCAGGTCTTCGACAACTCGACCGCGGTGCCCGAAGGCCAGCCGCTGCGTGCGCCCCGCCTCGTGGCCGCGATCGAGGCCGGGCGGCTGCGCTGGCCGCCGCCTGATGCCCTCGACCGCGTGCCGCGCTGGGCGGTGCCGGTCGTGGAGGCCGCGTTGACCTGAACTACAGCGCCCGATGCACCGCCTCGCCGAACAGCGCGGTGTGGTGGGCGCAGTCGTTGAGCCGCACCACCTCCAGCCGCTCGACGCTGGGGCCCTCGAGCAGGTTCAGCGTGGTCGGCGCCTGGCGGAAACCCCAGACCTTCGACAGCGGGATGCCGAGCAGGCGGCACAGCAGCACGCGGTTCACCGCGTCGTGCGCCACCACCAGCAGGGTGTCGTCGTCGCTCAAGCCCTCGCAGGCGCGGGCGAAGCCACGCCACGCCCGCTCCAGCACCACCGGCAGCGATTCGCCACCGGGGCCGGGCATCAGCACCGTTTCCGGCGCCTCGCGCCACGCCGCGAGCCGCTCGCCGTCCTCCGCGCGGATCTCGCTGGCGAGCTTGCCTTCCCAGTGCCCATGGGCGATCTCCATCAGCTGGGCATCAAGGCCCAGCATCGCGGCACGGCCTTCGCCCAGCGCGACTTCCGCCGTGCGCCGCGCCCGCGACAGCGGCGAGGCCACCGCGCGGGTGATGCGGACGTCGGCGAGGCGCTCGGACAGCAGCGCCGCCTGCCGCTCCCCCACCGGGGAGAGCGGGATGTCGATCTGGCCTTGGTAACGGCCTTCGGCGTTCCACGGGGTTTCGCCGTGACGTGCAAGCAGGACGCGCATGGCTCAGACCTGCTGCAGCGAGAGCACGCCGGGGATGGCGCGCAGGGTGGCGAGGTGGGCGTCGTCCATCGGACGGTCCAGCGTGATCGCCGCGCGGGCCTGGCCGTCGCCGGCGGCTCCCAAGGCAAAGTTCACGATGTTGATGCCGGCCGCGCCGAGCTGGCTGCCGACCGTGCCGATCATGCCGGGGCGGTCCTCGTTGCGCATCAGCAGCACCGGGCAGAGCGGATCGAACTCGATCTCGACGCCGTCGAAGCGCACCACGCGCGGGCCGCGGTGCAGCGTGGCCTCGATCTCGCGCGTGCGCTCCTGGCCGTCGTCGGTGACGCCGGTGATGCGCACGCGCAGCAGGCGATCGAAACCGTCGCCGTCGCCGCCCACCGTCTCCGCGACCGTAAGGCCGCGCGCCGCGGCTTCGGCCAGCGCATTCACCGGCGTGACGCGGCCCGAGGCGGTGCCCAACACCGCGGCGGTGAGCAGGCGTGTCAGCGGTTTCGCGTCCAGCGCCTCGGTGCGGCCGGCGTAGGTGATGTCGAGGCGCGTCGGCGCCGGCACGAGGCGCACGGCGAGCTTGCCCAGCGCGGTCATCAGCGGCATCCACGGGCCGATCTCGCGCGCGGCTTCGGCCGAGAGCGGCGGCAGGTTGACGCAGCCCGCGACCGCGCCGGTGTTGATGAAGTCGATGATCTGGCGGGCGAGGATGGTGCTGACGCCCTGCTGCGCTTCCGAGGTGCTGGCGCCGAGGTGCGGGGCCAGCACCATCTGCTTGCAGGCGCGCAGCGGCGAGTCCTCCGGCAGCGGCTCGGTGGCGAAGGTGTCGAGGCCGGCGCCGGCGAGGTGGCCGTCGTTGACCAGCTTCAGCAGCGCCTCCTCGTCGATCAGGCCGCCGCGCGCGGCGTTGATCACGTAAGCGCCCTTCTTCATCTTCGCCAGCTTCTCGGCGCTGAGAATGTTGGTGGTTTCCTTGGTGCGCGGGATGTGCAGGGTGATGACGTCGGCCCAGGCCAGCAGGGCGTCGAGGTCCATCAGCGGCACCGCACTCTTGGCGGCGGCGTTCGGCGGCAGGAAGGGGTCGTAGGCCGCCACCTCCATGCCGATGCCCCGCGCCTTGCGGGCCACCGTGCCGCCGATGCGGCCGAGGCCGATCACGCCGAGCCGCTTGCCCTCGAGTTCGAAGCCGGTGAGGCCGTTCTTCGGCCACTGGCCGGCCTTCATACCGGCGTCGGCAGCCGGGACGTGGCGGGCCAGTGCGAACAGCAGGGCCAGCGCCTGCTCGGCGGCGGCCAGCGTGTTGCCGTCGGGCGCGTTCATCACCGCGATGCCGCGGTCGGTGGCCGCCTCGACGTCGATGGTGTCGACGCCGGCACCGGCGCGACCGATCACGCGCAGGTGCGAGGCGTGGACGAGGGCCTCGGCCGGCACCTTGGTGGCCGAGCGCACGATCAAAACGTCGACGTCAGCGAGCGCGCGCGACAGCGTGCCGGGGTCTTTGATGGCGTCGACGGTCTTGACCGACCAGCCGGCGTCGCGGAACAGGGTCAGACCGTCTTCGTGAATACCGTCGCAAGCAAGAACGCGCATGGAGCACTCCGTGGGGGTAGGGAAACGTCGGGAACAGGCGAACCGGCCGGAAGGGCCAGATCGGGAACGGATCGACGGAAACCCACGGAAGACGCGCCACCGCGACGGCGCAAGACTTTCAACACAGCGGTGGCAGAAAGACGGTGGATGGGCCGGTGTGCAGGCCGATGCACGGTCAGGAGACGGGGCGTCATACGCATGGGAGTCCTGAGTAGCACATGCAGACTACCTGCCGGAAGGTCCGCTGTGAACCCCGGGGCCGATGCACCGGGCCTGCCTGCGGTTTCCGCCAGCCGGCGCGGGTTCATCCGCGATTCGGCGCAAGGCCCCTAGCCTGCGCCGGCCTTCACACGGAGACCCCCGATGCGCTTGCCCCTCACCCTCGCCCTGCTTGCCGCCCTTCCCCTCACGACCGCCGCACAGGAAGCCGCCACCGACGACCGCAGCTGGTCGGGCACGGCCGAATTCGGCCTCGCCATCGCCAGCGGCAACGCCGACAGCGAGACCATCAACGGCAAGTTCGCCTTCCTGCGCGAGGAAGACCGCTGGTTCTACGGCATCAACGCCGCCGCACTTCGCGCCGAATCCGACGACCAGCTCTCGGCCAACCGCTACGAGGCCGGCCTGAAGCTCGGCTACGACTTCACCCCGCGCGCCTACCTGTTCGGCACGCTGCGCCACGAGAACGACGACTTCGCCTCTTACGAGTACCAGAGCATCGCGTCGCTCGGTGTGGGCTACCGCTTCATCGACCGCGAAACCACCTCGCTGCTCGCTGAAATCGGCCCGGGTGCGCGCCGCTTCCAGCCCATCGACGCCTTCGTCGGCACGCCGCCGGTGCGGAGTGCGCTTGACGCGCAGACCGATGCGATCGTCCGCGGCTCGCTGGACTTCAAGCACCAGCTCACCGCGAACACCGCGCTCACCAACCTGCTGCTCGCGGAAACCGGCGGCGGCTCGACCTTCCTGCAGAACGACCTCGGGGTCGCCGTCCAGATGAGCGAGCGCTTCGCCCTGAAGGCGGGCTACCAGGTGCGCCACACCACCGAGGTCCCGCTGGGCATCGAAAAGACCGACACCCTGTTCACTACGAACCTCGTGGTCGGCTTCTGAAACGACGAGGCCCGCGCCATGGCGCGGGCCTTCCGCTGTCGACCGGCGGAACCCATCAATCGCCGCGCTTCGGCGACCACTCGATCGAGAGCGCGATCTCGCGGCCTCGCTTGAACTCGCGGATGTTGATGTCGCCCTGCTGGAACTCGACCGACGGGTCCAGCAGGTTGCGTAGGCGCACGCGGCTCGACCAGTCGCGGGCGAACTGCCACTTCCAGTTGACGTCGAGCTGGCCGGCCGGCTGTTCGTAGACGTCCGGCTGGGTGTCGATGCCCACCTGCACGATGCGCTCACCAGCCATGTTGAACGACAGCGCCGCTTCGTGGGTGCCGTCCGGGCTGCTGTAGCCGAGCTGCAGGTTCACGACGTAAGGCGACTGGCCTTCCAGCGGCCGATTGAGGTTGGTGCTGACGCCGGCGCGCGTCGGATCGAGCACGATCTCGGAGTCGATCCACGAATAGTTCGCGGCGACGAACCAGTTGGCCATGTCGACGTCGCCGAACCAGCCGTCGGCCCAGCCCATGCGCTGGAAGTAGTCGATCTCGATGCCCTGGTTGGTGGCCGACTCGGCGTTGGCCAGCGTCTGCAGCAGCGAGCCCGTGGCCGGCAGCAGCAGCTTCTCGATCGGCTTGTCGAACTCCTTGCGGAACAGCGCCACCGACAGCGACTCGTCGGCCGAGAAGTAGTACTCCCAGCGCAGGTCGATGTTGGTGATCTTCGCCGTCTCGAGGTCCGGGTTGCCGAAGGTCAGGATGTCGAGGACCGGGTCGAGGAAGGGCGCCGGCGAGAGCTCGCGGAAGTCCGGGCGCGAGAGCGTGCGGCTCCAGCCGAAGCGCAGCTGCTGGGCGTCGTCGATCATCCAGGTGGCACCGAAGCTCGGCAGCACGTCGCTCTCGTCGAGTGCGCTGTCGATGCGCTGGTTGGCCTGCAGCACCGAGAAGGTGCTGACGGACTGGTTGTTGGTCTCGTAGCGGGCGCCGGCATTGATGCGGAAGCGATCGTTGAAGCTGATGTCGACGCCGAGGCCGGCGTAGTCGATGCGCTGCTCGGCCACGTAGTTGTCGGTGGCCGCGGTCACTTCCTGCAGCACGAAGCCGTTCGGGCCGATGTACTGCGGCACCAGCATCTGGCCGAGGCCCGGCAGCCCGATCACCTGGTTGAACAGGTTGCCGTCGTTGAAGCGGAACCCGAAGCCGTAGCGGCGGATGTAGCTGTCACGATCGCGCAGGGTGCGGCCGGCATTGAGGTCGACGGTGCCGTAGGTCGCGCCGTCGTTGAAGGCGAACGGCGCCTTGAAGCCGAGGTCGAGCGAACGCGAGTCGTCGTCGAGGTTGGCCCAGGTCTGCTCGTTGCTCTCGCCGAACTGCGACAGCGTGCGGCGACCGTTGTCGTCGAAATTGAAGCGGAACTGGCGGGTGTTCGGCGCATAGCGGCGGGCGGCGGCATCGGTGTACTGCCAGTCGAAGTCGGCCATCTCCGCGAAGAACGGGATGCGGTGCTGGCCGGCGAGCTGGTGGCTGAGCAGCGAGTTCTCGACCCACTCGAGGCGATAGCGCTGCAGCTGCTGGGCGTCGATGGTGCCGGTTTCCTCGCGGGCCTCGTCCTCGGTCTGGCGCAGCAGCATCGAGGTCAGGGTGAAGCGGTGGTCGCTGCCGAGCTCGAGGCCGAGCACGCTGAACGCCGACAGGTCGATTTCACGCGTGGTGCCCATCAGCTGCGTCTCGTCGCGGATGACGAGGCCGGCGTTGCTGGCCTGCAGGTAGCGGCGCGTCTCCTCCTGCGTGTCCCATTGCTGCGAGTAGCGCACCGAACCGAGCATGCCGAAGCGGACGTCGTCGCCGAGGTCGAAGCGCTGGCCGCCGGCGATCGAGGCGCCGAGGTCCGGGCCGATCTCGGTGGTGTAAGGGTCGTAGGTGCTGTTGCCAGCAAGGCGTTCGCCCACGGCTTCGATCTGCGCCGGGCTGAAGCCGTTCGGATTGCCGAAGCTCTGCCCCGCGAAGAAGCCGCCGGCGTTGCGCACGGCATCCAGGGTCGGATCGGGATCGCGCGCGTCGCGGTCACGGCCGGTCCAGTCGTTGCTGCCGCCCTCGTAGCGCAAGCCATCGCTGAAGGTCGTGCCCTGCTCGCCGCCCACCGTGACCGAGGCGCGGAAGAAGGGCTGCAGCGGGATGGCCTTGGTGCGCAGCTGGATGGTGCCGCCGCCGAACTCGCCCGGCATGTCCGCCGTGTACGTCTTCTGGACGACCACGCCTTCCAGAACGTCGGTCGGGAACAGGTCGAGCGGGATGACGCGGCGCGTCGGGTCGGGCGACGGGATCTGCGCGCCGTTCAGCAGCACCGAGGAATAGCGCTCGCCGAGGCCGCGCACATAGATGAAGCGGCTGTTGACGAGGGTGAGGCCGGTGACGCGGCGCAGGGCGACGGCGGCATCGGTGTCGCCGGCGCGGGTGATCTGTTCGATGGACAGGGTGTCGTCCACCGACACCGACATGCGCTCCAGATCCACATAGGCGGCCTGGTCGTCGACGCGCACGGCTTCGCCCGCGACATTGATCGCCGCCAGCGTGGCGGGCGCACCGTCGCTGGCAGCGGCGGCACCGTCGGTCGCGCCCGCGGCATCCCCCCCGGCCGTGACCGGCGCCGCGGCCGCCGCCGCAGCGGCGGCTTCGCGTGCGGCGAGGTCGACCGTGGTCGTGCCCTTGACCGAACTTTTCAGCGTGTACGCCGGGGCGCGGCCCGGGACGAACTGCAGGGCGATCTGCACCTGCTCGCCGGCGGCGAGATCAAGGTCGATGGCGACTTCGCGCTGCCCGTCGCGCACCATCAGCGTCTGCGGCCCGGTGGTGACGGCACCACCGACCACGCCCTGCGCGGACGTCACGCCCAGCACGCGCGCACCCAGCTTGGCCTCCACGCCGGACGCCGGCTGCCCGGCGCGGTAGGCGTACACCCAGACCTGGGCCGCGCCGCGCGGCTGCGTCTGCACCACGGCGCCCGTGGCGGGCGACTGGGCGTGCACGGGCACGAGGGCGAGCTTGATGGCGAGCGCCATCGAGGACAGGGCAAGGGCGGTGGAGCGCTTCATTTCAGGAGATCCGGGTGCGGGAATCCGCGGAAGTCTGTGGCGCTTGCGTTACAGGCCGATGGCAGTCCGCAGGCGCTGTCATCGATGTGAAGGCTGTGTCATGACCATCGGCACACGTGCGCCCGGAACCAGCGGCGCAGCATGGCGGCCTTCCGGGTCCCCAGCCCGCTCCTGAGCCGTCCTCCATGAAAACGCCCGTCCTGAAGCCCCTCGCGCTCGCCCTCGGCGCGATCCTGCTCGCCGCCTGCTCGAAGGCCCCGGAGGCGCCGCCGGCGGCCGTCCCCGCCGAGCCGGTCGCGCCCAGCCTCAGCATCGACGCCAGCCTGCTGCCGCCGATGGCCTCGTTCGCGCAGACCGATCTGGATCCGGCCACCCCGGCGTGCGCCGACCTCAACGCCCACGTCAACGGCCGCTGGCTCGCCGCCAATCCGGTGCCGGGTGATCGCACCACCTGGGGCAGCTTCGAGATGCTGGCCGAGCGTTCGCTGTACACGCAGAAGCAGATCGTCGAGGCCGCCGCCGCGATGGCCGGCGCCACCGGCACGCACAAGCTGATCGGCGACTTCTACGCCACCGGCATGGACGAGGCGGCCATCGACGCCGCGGGCCTCACGCCGGTGCAGCCGCTGCTGGCCGAGATCGACGCGCTGGCCGCGCCGGCCGACCTGCCGGCCTACCTGCGCAGTGCTGCCAGCCGCGGCGCGATGAATCTGGTGCTGTTCGGGGGCGAATCCGACTTCCAGGACAGCTCGAAGGTCATCGGCTACGCCACGCCGGGCGGCCTCGGCCTGCCGGACAAGAGCTATTACGAAGGCGACGCGCACAAGGCCGAGCGCGAGGCCTACCAGGCCCACATCGCTGCGATGCTGAAGCTTGCTGGCACCGACGAAGCCACGGCCGCCGCGCAGGCCGCGCAGGTGCTGGCCATCGAAACCGCGCTGGCCAAGGTGACGTACTCGAGCGAGGAACTCTCGCGCGACGTCTCGAAGTACTACAACCCGGTGAGCCTCGAGGCCGCCAACGCCATCACCCCGGCCTTCGACTGGGGCGCGTGGTTCGATGCCAACGGCGTGGCCCGTCCGGCGCAGTTCTCGCTCTCCAACCCCGATTTCTTCAAGACGCTCGACGGGATGTTCGCCTCGGTGCCGATGGACGACTGGAAGGCCTACTTCCGCTTCCACACGCTCGACGGCCTCGCCCCCTTCCTGCCGAAAGCCTTCGCCGACCAGAACTTCGCGTTCTACGGCAAGACCCTGCGCGGCCAGCAGGAGCAGAAGGAACGCTGGAAGCGCGTGCTCGACACCGTCAATGGCACGGTCGGCGAGGCGCTGGGCGAGTTGTACGTCGACGTCGCCTTCCCGGCCGAAAGCAAGGCGCAGATGGAAACCCTCGTCGGCAACCTCTCTGCCGCGCTGAAGGCGCGCATCGAGGCCCTCGAGTGGATGACGCCGGAAACCAAGGCCAAGGCGCTCGAGAAGTGGGCCAGCTTCACCCCGAAGATCGGCTACCCCGACGAATGGCGCGACTGGGCCGGCCTCGCCACCACGCGCGACAGCTACGTCGGCAACATCATTGCCGCGGCCAAGTTCAACCATGCCTACCAGATGGCGAAGATCGGCCAGCCGAAGGACCGCGGCGAGTGGGGCATGACGCCGCAGACGGTGAACGCCTACTACAACCCGCTGATGAACGAGATCGTGTTCCCGGCGGCGATCCTGCAGCCGCCGTTCTTCGATCCGAAGGCCGATCCGGGGCTGAACTACGGCGGCATCGGCGCGGTGATCGGCCACGAGATGATCCACGGCTACGACGACCAGGGCTCGCGCTTCGACGCCAAGGGCAGCTTCGCCAACTGGTGGCAGCCGGCGGACGCCGAAGGCTTCAAGGGCAAGACCACCATGCTGGTCGAGCAGTTCGACGCCTACGAGGCGCTGGCCGGCAAGAACGTCAACGGCAATCTCACACTGGGCGAGAACATCGCCGACCTCGGCGGCCTGACGGTGGCGCATGCGGCCATGCTCGCCGCGCAGGGCCAGGGCTATACCGACCCGATGGTCGACGGCCTCACGCAGGACCAGCGCTTCTTCGGCAACTGGGCCACCGTGTGGCGTCGCAACTACACCGACAAGGAAATGAACGTCCGCCTCGTCACCGATGCGCACGCCCCGGCGCGCTTCCGCGCCAACGGCGCGCCGAGCAACATGCCGGCCTTCGCGGCGGCCTTCGGTTGCAAGGACGGCGACCCGATGGTCCGCCCGGACGCGAAGCGCATCGCCATCTGGTAACCCAGCCTCCGATTTCCGCCGGCCCTCCTCGTGCCGGCGGACTCCAGCGGCCCGGCCCACGCCGGGCCGTTTTCTTTTCGACGTCCGTTGCGCTCAGGCGCCCGAGCGTCGCAGCAGCAGTCCACGCACCGTGGTCGCCCGGATGCTGCGGAGGCGCAATGCGGTCAGGTCCTGAGGATCGATGGGCTCGCCGGATTCCTCGAAACCGGCCCATCCGTCGCGGCCCGCGGACTTCGCCTCGTAGAGCGCCTCGTCGGCGATCGCCACGGTGTCTTCCCAGCCGAACGCGTGGCGATCGGCTGCCACCAGCGGCAATGCCGCGAAACCCACCGAGCAACGCACCGCGAGTTGGCCGCCACCGGGCAGCGCGAACGGGGACTCGGCCACCGCCACACGGATGCGCTCGGCCACGCGGGGTCCGTCCTGCCGCTGCGCGCCGCGCGCGACACCGAGGAACTCTTCCCCACCCCAACGCACGACGTGGTCCGATTCGCGGAACACGGTGCGCAACCGGCGCCCCATCTCGACCAGCACCAGGTCGCCGATGGCATGGCCGTGCTGGTCATTGATGCGCTTGAAGTGGTCGACGTCGACGAGGAAGAACAGGAGGTCGCTCGGTTCTCTCGCGGCGACGTCACCATGGCGGCTTCGCAGCGCGAGCGCCACGTCCGCATCGATGTGCCGCCAGAGGAAGCGGCGGTTGTGCAGGCCCGTCAACGGATCCGTGAGGCTGGCCTCCTCCACGGCACGATGGGCCTGCGCGAGTTCGGCGTTGGCCATGGCGAGGGCGGCGGTACGCGCCTCGACCATGCGCTCCAGCGCGTGGGCACGCTCGCGCAGCACGCGAGCGCGCCAGTGGACCGCGCCGGCGACGATCGTGGCGAGGGCGATCACGAGGAGGATGTGGAAACCGCGATGCTGATGCCAGGCCGGCACCACGTCGACGTCGATGGAGAGGCCGCCGTCCTGCCACGGTCCAGCGGCTTCGGCGACCTCGACATCGAAGCGGTATCGACCGGGGGCGATGCGGGTGAACGACGCCACGCGATGCGCGGCATCGACCTCCGACCAGCGTTCGTCCCAGCCTTGCAGGCGGTAGCGGTACCGCAGGCCGTCGGCGCCCACGTAGACGGGCGCCGCGAACTCCAACGCGATGCGCGAGACGCCGGAGGGCACGCGCAGCCGGGCCCGCGTATCCGACGTCACCGGGTCGAAAAGCGGCAATGGCTCGTCCTCGCTGGTGGCGATGTCGGTGAGCACCAGCGCGGGCAAAGGGCGTGGCGCCGGATCGCCCTCGCCCCGTGGCAAGACCACGGTCACCGCATCGGTGCCGCCGAACACGAGCTCGCCACCAGGGAGCACGGCGCCTGATCGACGCCCGTAGGGCGCCGCGGCCGCCCCCTGGTCGGCGTGGAAGGCGCGCACGCCGCCGTTGCGTGGGTCGATGCGCGCGAGGCCGCGGGAGGTACTCGCCCAGACGAACCCGTCCTCGTCGAGCAGCAGGGCGGCGACGCTGTTGCCGGGCAGTCCGCCCGCCTCGTCGATCCGCGACCAGGCGCCGCTCTCACCGGCCCGGTCCATCGGCGCGTGGAACAGTCCGCCGGCCGACGTCCCGACCCACAGGCGGCCGTGGGGATCCGCCAGCATCGTGGTGAGGAAGTGGCCGTCGAGGGCCGCCACCGACACCGGCTGGACCGTCGTCTCCCCGCGATCGAGGCGCGCCAAGCCACTCCAGGTGCCAACCCAGAGCGTCTCAGCCGTCGGCAGCAGGCTGGCGACGCGGCGCTCGCCGCGGGTGTCGGCCAGCAGATTGCTCGCTTCGTCCAGTCGTGGCTCACCAGTCACCGCGAGCGGCAGTCGCCAGAGGCCATCCGGACCGGCCAGCCACCACGCGCCCCCCCAACCGACCGCCGAGCTGGTGTAGGTGGCGCTCCCGCGGGCCGGTGGCTGCAAGGGCCGCACCCGCCCTCGCGAGGGTTCGGCGAGCACCGTTTGCCAATCGCTGCCGAGTACCCAGCGTCCTGCGCCCATCGGCGCGATCAGCTCCATCGCGCCGGCGACCGGCTCGCCACGACCCCAGAGCGCCAGGAGGGCCGCTTCGTCGGCCGGCAGGGGCGTGATGCCGAGATGGCGCAGGCGTCCGGTGTTGGTGCCCCACCACACGCCCCGCCCGCTCGCCGCCATGCCGTGCGCACGAACCCGCGACGCTGGCGCATCCGGCTCCGGCGCCAGCGGCAGGTTCAGCAGCCGGCGCTGGTCGGCGCTTCGCCACTGCAGCCCCGTGGCGGTACCCACCCAGCCCAGGCCGCGCGAATCGGCGAAGATCGCCCAGACATTGTCATCGTCGAGGCTGCCACTCCGGGATCGGTCGTGACGCATGGGCGCCCACGCTCCGCTCGCCGTGTCGAGCGACCAGACGCCTTGGCCGAAGCTGCCCACCCACAACTCGCCCGCACGGACCTGGGCAAGAGCGAAGATGCGCGGCGAGGGCTGGGTACCCTCGGGCCAGCCCCAGGCCTTCGTCGCACCGTCCGGTTCGAGCGAGAGCAGGCCGTGGTGCGCCGTGCCGATCCAGAGTCGCCCCGCCGCATCGCTCCCAAGGGCAGCAATCCGCGCGGACGGAACGGGCAAGGGCTCTGGCACCCACCGGGGGCCGGGGGCATCCGCCGACCATCGGAACAACCCGAGCGTGGTGCCGGCCCAGAGGCGTCCGGCGGGATCGACATGCAAGGCATGCAGCCGGTTCGGGCCCGCCTCGGGAATCGGCATCGACTCGACGCCGCCGCCGCGACGCAGCGCCAGCACGGCGCCCACGGTGCCGAAGTAGGCCCGCACCCGATCGTCGGACACGGGCGGGAAATCGATGAAAAGTACCGAAGGCGGCGCACCGGCCAGGGGCACGGGCACCAAGGCTGGACGGGACGGCCACTGCCGATCGACGCGATAGACGCCGCGCGCGGTGCCGGCCCAAAGCTCGCCCTCCGCATCGGCGCGGACGGTCTGCATCACCGGAGACTCCTCGAGACCCTTCGCGGCATCGGCGCGCAGTTCGGCCTTGACCGTTCGGTAGCCGTCCCATCGCCACAGGGTCGCGCCGGACACCGCCCAGACCAGCCCGTCGGCATCTTCGGTGATGGCTCGGATGGGGCCTTCGAGGGGATTCCCCTGCGGCTGGACGGCCTCGAAGCGCGGCGCATTCAGCGCCCGCCAGGGCGCCATCGAAGGCTCCGACGCCCTCGACACCGGCGCCACCAACGCCAAGGTCGCCGCCAGCAGGAAGCCGACGGCGGTCAGGCGGTGGCGGACGTCACCGGGCAACGATGGACGATCGGACGCTGGGAGCACGCGGGGGGCAGCCCGTCGGCAGCAAAGCACAGGAGTATCCCCGCGCACGGCCCCCATCGGCGCGGGGGCCACGCCGATGGCCGGTGAATTCCGGTGAACGCGGGCGAAAGCCGCGGGCCACTCAGTGGTGCGCGTGGTCCCCGGCGGCGTCCCCGCCCTTCGACGCCGTCACTTCGACCTCGACGACGACCTCCGTGCCGCCCTCGAACACCAGGGTCACGGGCACGGTGTCGCCTTCGTTCCACGAGCGGGTGACGTCGATGAACATCAGGTGCTTGCCGCCGGGCTGGAACGCGGCCATGCCATCGACCACCAGCGGCACGCCGCCGTCGATCGGGCGCATCTGCATCACGCCGTCCACCTCGGCCATGTCGTGCAGTTCCACCCGGCCCACGCCCTCGGCGCGGGCCCCGACCAGCGTTTCCGGCTGCGTGGTGTGGTTCATCAGGTGCATGTAGCCCGCGGCCACCGTGGCGCCGGGCGCCAGCGGTCGCGACCAGGGCTCATGCGCCATCAGGCCGACGTGGGCCACCGGCGCAGGCGCTTCAGGCGGCGCTGCGGCAGGCGCGGGGCTGGCCTCCGTCGCCGGTGCCGCGGCGGTGCCATCGGCGGGCGCGGGCTCGGCTCCACAGCCGGCAAGGACAAGGGCGAGGGCGGTGGCGAGAGCGGCGTGGGTGGGGCGCATGGCGGGCTCGGGGTCGGTGTGGGAAGGAAGGTCGGCGGATTATGGAGCGGACGCCGCATGAAGCCTGCGGCATCGGGCGTTCAGGTGTAGTCGAGGGCTTGGGCCTTGCCCGCGAACACGCGGTAGGCGAACACCGTGTAACCGATGATCACCGGCAGCACCACGCAGGCGCCCACGAAGATGATCATCAAGGATTCCGGCGCCGAGGCGGCCTGCCAGATGGTGATGCGATCGACCACCAGATACGGGAACAGGCTGTAAGCGAGCCCGTAGAAGGCCAGCAGGAAGATGCCAATGGCGCCGGCGAACGGCACCCAGGCGCCGTACTCGTTGCCTTCGGCAAGACGCGTGGGCAAGCGGCGGAGGCTGCGGTCGACGATGAAGAACAGCACCGCGGTGGCCAGCGGCACGGGGGCGAGCACGACAACCCACGGCAGGGCGAACCACTTGTCGAAGATGCGCTCCGAAAGCAGGGGCGTGGCCAGCGAGACGGCGGCGATGCCGAGCGCCGTCAGCCACAGGCTGCCTCGCGCCCAGCGCACCGCCTGCTGCTGCAGCGCACCCTCGGTCTTGATGATGAGCCAGCCCGCGCCGAGCAATGCGTAGCCCGCCACGAGGCAAACGCCGATCAGTACGCCGAACGCGAAGGCACCCCATCCCCCCTCGAAGCCCATCACCAGCTGGCCCAGCATGAAGCCCTGAGCGAGCGTGGCGATCAGCGAGCCGGCGTAGAAGGCCCGGTTCCACGCCGCCTTGTGCTGCGCCTTGGCTTTCACGCGGAAATCGAAGGCGACGCCACGCAGCGTCAGGCCGAGCAGCATCAGGGCCACCGGCAGGTAGAGCGCCTGGAGGATCGCGCCATGCGCCATCGGGAACGCGACGAGCAGGATCCCCACGCCGAGCACCAGCCAGGTCTCGTTCGCATCCCAGAACGGACCGATCGACGCGACCATGCGGTCCTTCTGCTCGTCGCTGGCGCGGCGCATCAGCACGCCCACGCCGAGGTCGTAGCCGTCGAGCACCACGTAGGCCAGCATTGCGAGGCCCATGACGACGGTGAAGGCCACCGGCAGCCAGCCGGCGGGCGTGGCGAGGTCCGGTACCGGTACCGTCGCCGACGCCACGGCGACGGATGGCAGCAGCGCGGCGGCAAGTGCCGACATGAGGCGCATCTCAGGCCTCCTGCGGACGGGCGAACGGGACGAGGCCCGGCCCTTCGGCCGTCGGCGTCCCGGCCTGCACGCCGGCCTTGCGCGCCATGTAGAACACCACACTGATGTAGGCGGCAAGCAGCGCGGCGTAGAGCGCGAGATAGCCCACGAGGGTCAGCCCGATCATCGGCGCCGGCACCGCGCTCGCGGCGTCGGCGGTGCTCAGGACGCCCTGCACCAGCCAAGGCTGGCGGCCGATCTCCGTGGTGTACCAACCGGCGATCACGGCACCCCAACCGGAGAACGTCATCAGCAGGAGCACGCGCGACAGCCACACCGTGGGTTCGCGACGGCGCTTGAGCACCCAGGCGCCCCAGACGCCCACCGCCAGCATCGCCATGCCGATGCCGACCATGATGCGGAAGGCCCAGAACACCGGCGCCACCGGCGGGTGCTGGCCTTCGAACTCGTTGAGTCCCTTGAGTTCACCGTCCGGGTCGTGGGTGAGGATGATCGACGCGAGCTTCGGCACTTCCACGGCCAGATGCGTTTTACGCGCCTCTTCATCCGGGAATCCAAACAGCACCAGTGGCGCGCCACGCTCGGTTTCCCAGATCGCCTCGATGGCCGCGATTTTCTGCGGCTGGTACTTCAGCGTGTTGAGGCCGTGGAAGTCGCCGAGCACGATCTGCACCGGAATCAGCAGCGCACCCATGTACACGCCGGTGCGCATCGCCGCCAGCACCGCCGGCGCGCGGTCGCCGCGCAGCCATCGGTAGGCGGAGAGGCCGGCCAGCAGGAAGCCAACAGTCAAGAACGAGGCCACGAGCATGTGGCTGAAGCGCCACGGCATCGACGGGTTGAAGATGATGGCCATCCAGTCGGTGGCGTGGGCCACGCCCTCGCGCATCTCGAAGCCCTGGGGCGTATGCATCCAGGAGTTCAGCACCAGGATCCAGAACGCCGACATCGTGGTGCCGAAGGCCACCAGGAACGTCGCCAGCGTGTGGATGCGGTTGCCCACGCGCTTGAAGCCGAACAGCATGATCCCGAGGAAGGTCGCCTCGAGGAAGAAAGCCGTCAGGACCTCGTAGGCGAGCAGCGGGCCGGCGATGTTGCCCACGCGCTCCATGAAGCCGGGCCAGTTGGTGCCGAACTGGAAGCTCATGGTGATGCCGCTCACCACGCCCAGCGCGAAGCTCAGCGCGAACACCTTCACCCAGAAGCCGTAGGCATCCATCCACTTGGCGTTGCCGGTGGCCGTGAAACGCCATTTGAAGAACAGCAGCACCCAGCCGAGCGCGATGGTGATCGTGGGGAAGAGGATGTGGAAGCTGATGTTGGCGGCGAACTGGATGCGCGCCAGCAGCAGCGGGTCGAGTGCGTCAAGCATTGCTCTTTCCTCCGATGAAGCGGTCACGGGCGTCGAGCAGCTTCCCGACCTTCTTGCCGAGCTTCATCAGCTCGACCAGACGCTCCTGGTCCATGGCGCGCACTTCCTCGAACCAGCCCGTGGTCAGTTCGATCAGGTCGTGCATCTCGCGCATGCGCTCCTGCGCATGCCGGTCGGCGGGGTCGGCGGGGGATTCGAGCAGCGCGTCGCGCAGCATCGACAGCGTCGGGTCGACCTCGCGCTTCCGACGCTCCTCGGCCAGGGTCTGGAAGATCGCCCAGACGTCCTCGGGCGCCGAGAAGTACTCGCGGCGGTCGCCGGGCAGGTGCTGCAGGCGCACCAGGCGCCAGCTCTGCAGTTCCTTCAGGCCCATGCTGACGTTCGAACGCGAGAAGGCCAGCGCCTCGGCGATCTCGTCGGCGTTCAGGGCGCGCGGGCTGACGAACAGCAGGGCGTAGATCTGGCCGACCGTGCGGTTGATGCCCCATCGGCTGCCCATCTCGCCGAAATGGAGGACGAAGCGCTGCACCAGTGGACTGAGCATGGCATTCACGTAGTTTCAGGAATTTCTGAAATTCTAGGCATCGCCGATCGGCAGGGCGTGAAGAGCCGAGACTCCGCTCGAGCGGCGTAAACTTGCGCCCCCACGGATTCCGGCCCGCCCATGCGCACGCTTGCCCTGTCCGCCGCCCTCGCGGTGGCCGTCCTCGCCCTTTCCCCCGCCACGGCCCAGAACCGCGGCGCCCGGACACCGGCCGCCCCTTTGGCCTGCGCGGACTTCAATGGCCACGCGAACCATGCCTGGCGGCTGGCGAACCCGGCCTCGGCAGCCCAACCCGAGCGCAGCCGACTGGCCGAACTCGCCGCCGACGCCGCCCGGAAGCAGGCCGCCCTGCTCGCGGCGGCGGCCAGCGCCCCGCAGAACGATTCGGAAACGCTTCTGGGCGCCTTCTGGGCCGCCGGCATCGATGAGGCCGGACTGGATCGCCAGAGCGCCGCCGCCGTGCAAACCCTGCTGGCGCCGCTCGCCCAGCTTCGCCGCCCTCGCGATCTCGCCAAGGTCGGCGCCGCCTACCACGTCCTCGGCGTGGCGCCGATGGCGGAATTCGTCCGCCTCGAGGCCACGTCGAACGGCCGTCGGCCGCTCGCCGCGGTTCCGGCCCCGCTCGGTCTGATCGACCCGGCGTTCTACACCGCGAACGATGCCGAAGTGCGCACCTTGCTCGGCAAATACCGCACCTACGTCGAATCGCTGCTGCGCGCCAGCGGCCTGCCGGAGGCCGAGATCAGCCCGGCCTCGGAAGCCGTGCTGCAGATCGAGACCCAGCTCGCCCAAGCGCTCGTGGGCGAAGGCCCCGACGCCCGCAGCAGCGACAGCCTGCGTGCGCAGGATCGCCGCTTCATCGGCCTCGGCTTCGCCGACCTGCTCAAGCAACTCGACGCGCGCAGCGAAGACCTCGTGGTCGTCAGCCCGGCCTATTTCGCCACGCTCGGGCAGATCGCCAACGCGGAACGCGACAACAAGCGCCTGCAGTGGTATCTGCGCTTCCGCGTACTGCACCGCCTCGCGCCGGAGCTCGGCAGCGACTTCCGTCGCGCCCACGGCGGCTTCTTCGCACAGATCCTCCGCGGCCTTGCGGCCGCACCGACGCGCCCCGAACACATGGACACCCTGCTGCGCCGGACGCTGGGCGGCCTCAACGACGCGGCCTTCAATGCCCGCTACGCCCCGGAACCCAGCCGCGAGCGGGCGACGGCGCTGGCCGAGGCGGTCCGCGCCGCGGCCATCGAGATGGTCGCCAAGGCCGGCGTCGCCGAGGACGCGGAGCGTCTGAAGGCCGTGCGCTTCGAGATCGCCGGCGGAAGCGCGGCCGCTTTCGACGCCACCGGGCTCGAATTCCGCGCCGATGACCACATCGGCAACCTGCTGCGCTATGGCCGTTGGGCGGAAGCACGCGTGCTCGCTGACCGGCCGCTCGCCATCGCCCCCCTGCCCGCCCGGCTTCCGGCGGTGCAATGGGTATCGAGCACCGGAACGCTCGCGATCTCGGCCGCCGCCCTCGCCCCGCCCCTGCTGGGTGACAACACCGGCACGACCGACGCCGCCGACTACGGCGCGCTGGGCGCCCTGATCGGCCATGAGTTGGCCAAGCGCCTCACCCCGGGGAACCGCGGCGCCGGTCTCGGCCCGCTCTACAACGGGTTCCAAGCCGCACCGGGCCTGCGCGTCGATGGCGCCCGCACCCTGCCGATGAACCGCGCCGACCTCGCCGGCGTCGAGTTCGCCTGGGCGGCCTTCACCAAGGCGCAGCCGCAGGCCGACGCCAACACGAAGAAAGCCTTCTTCACCGCATGGGCGGCCCTCTGGGCCAAGACCCAGACCACCGAAGCCCTTCGCGCCGAAGTGCAGACGTCCCCCTACGCGCCGGCCGCGTTCCGTGTGAACGGCCCGCTGTCGCAACTGCCGGCCTTTGGCGAGACCTACGGCTGCCGCGTCGGCGCCGTGATGCGCGCCGCCAACCCGATCGCGGTGTGGCGCTGATGGCTCTGGTTCCCGGCCAACGCTGGTTCTCGTCCGCCGAGCCGGAGCTGGGCCTCGGCACCGTGCTGCGGATCGCCGGCCGCAGCGTGCAGTTCGTCTTCACCGCCTCGGGCACCGTGCGCCAGTACTCGCTCGAGGCCGCGCCGCTGGTGCGCGCGGTGTTCCGCCCCGGCGACCGCGTGCGCATGGACGGCAAGGAAATCACCATCGAATCCGTTGAGGAGCGCGCCGGCCTGGTCTGGTACCGCGCCGGCAACGATGAATTCATGGAAGGCGCGCTCGATGCCGAACAACCGGTGTCGAAGGCCGACCAGCGCCTGATCAGCGGCCGCATCGACCGCAACGACCAGTTCGAACGCCGCGTCCGCACGCTTGCACTGCGCGCCCGCGCCCGCCGCCACCCCGGCTGGGGCGTGCTGGGCGCGCGCGTCGATCTCATCCCGCACCAGCTGCGCGTGGTCGAGACCGCCGCCGCGCGCCGCACGCCGCGCCTGCTGCTGGCCGACGAAGTGGGCCTGGGCAAGACCATCGAGGCCTGCGCCATCGCCGCGCAGCAGATCGCCAGCGGCCGCGCCAAGCGTGTGCTGGTGCTGACGCCGGAAAGCCTCGTCAACCAGTGGTTCGTCGAACTGCTGCGCCGCTTCAACCTGCCCTTCGCCATCTACGACGAAGAGCGTTGCGAAGCGCTCGAGATGAACGAGCCTTCGCGCAACCCCTTCGAGGACGAGCAATTCGTGCTGGCCTCGGTGGATTGGCTCACCGAGCACGACAAACGCATGAAGCAGCTGGTGCAGGCCGGCTGGGACCTGTTGCTGGTCGACGAGGCGCACCACCTGATCTGGACGCCCGAGTTCGAGAGCCCCGGCTACACGCTGGTGGCCGCGCTCGCCAAGCGCGTGCCCGGCCTGCTGCTGCTCACCGCCACGCCCGAGCAGCTTGGACGCGGCGGTCACTTCGCCCGCCTGCGTTTGCTCGATCCGGCGCGCTACACCGACCTCAAGAGCTTCCTCGCCGAATCCGACCGTTTCGTTGCCCTGTCGCAGCTCGCCGAGCGGATCGACACCGGCGACGTGACCCGCGCCGATGGCGAGGCGCTGAACGACCTGTTCGCCAACGACCGCGAGTGGCTCGACACGACGCTGGCCGCCATCGAAGCCGGCGACCTTGCCGCGCGCGAAGCGCTGATCGACGCCCTGGTCGACCGCCACGGCACCGGCCGCGTGATGGTGCGCAACCGCCGCGCGGCGGTTGGCGGCTTCCCGAAGCGCATCGCCCACGTCGACCTGCTGCCCGCCACCGACGATGCCGAGCTGCTCGGCCGCCTGCGCGCCGAGTTCGCCTTCGAAGTCGGCGATCTCGACGAGGAGCCGGTGCATGACTACGCCAAGGACCCGCGCCTCGACTGGCTGCTGGAGACACTGAACGCGCTCGGCGGCGAGAAGGCGCTGGTGCTGTGCCGCTCGCGCGCCAAGGTGCAGGCCCTCGAAGAGGCGCTGCGCCTGCGCTGGGGCCAGCCGGTCGCGCGCTTCCACGAGGACATGAACCTGCTGCAGCGGGACCGCAATGCGGCGTTCTTCGCCGATCCCGACGGCGCGCGCGTGCTGATCGCCTCGGAAGTCGGCGCCGAAGGGCGCAACTTCCAGTTCGCCCAGCACCTCGTGCTCTGGGACCTGCCGCTGCACCCCGACATGCTCGAGCAGCGCATCGGCCGCCTCGACCGCATCGGCCAGCCCGGCGACGTGCACATCCATGCCGCGGCGCTCGCCGGCAGCGCGCAGGAAGTGCTGCTGCGCTGGTACCACGAGGGCCTCGACGCCTTCCGTGGCGTCGTGCCGGATGGACGCGAACTGCTGCGTCGCAGCGTCGATGACCTCGTGGCACTGGCCGAGGCCGACCCGATCGGTCGCGATCCCGCGCTCGACCAGCTGCTCGCCGATACCCGCACCGCGCATGCCGAGCTCGCCGAGCAGATCGCCCGTGGTCGCGACCGGCTGCTCGAGCGCGCCAGCCAGCGCGCCGAGGCCGACGAACTGCGCACCGCCCTCGCCGACGACGACGCCGACCTCGCGTCGCAGGAGGCGATGCTGGAACTGCTCGAAGCCTTTGGCATCGAGAACGAGCCGCTCGGCGAAGGCCGTTTCCTGCTCGACCCGGAGTACCTCACCGTCGACGGCTTCGACGCCCTGAAGGGCGGCGCTCGCGAAGCCACCTGCGACCGCCGGCTCGCGCTCTCGCGCGACGACCTGCTCTACCTCCGCGCCGACCACCCGATGATCCTCGGCGCACAGGACCTGATGCTCTCCTCGGAACTCGGCAACGCCTGCCTGCTGATCGACGAAACGCTGCCGCCGCGCACCGCGCTGCTGGAGGCCGTCTACGTGCTGGAATGCATTGCCGACGCCAAGCTCAACATCGCGCGCTTCCTGCCGCCGACCCCGCTTCGCACCATCGTCGACACGCGCCTGCAGCGCCGCGACGACTTCACGCCGGACGCCGACTCGGCGGCGAAGGCCGCCGACCGCCCGTTCGATCTCTCGCCGATGCGCAAGGTGCTGAACAGCCTCGTGCCGCCGATGCTTGGCGCCTGCGAGACGAGCGCGCGCCGCGATGCCGCCAGCCTCATTGCCGAGGCCGCCGAAGCCGCCGAGACGCGGCTGGGTGGCGAACTGGCAAGGCTCGAATCGCTGGCCCGGGTCAATCCGGGTGTCAGCGCCGCCGATGTTGAATCCCTGCGCGACGAGCGCGAGGCCGTGCTCGCCGCCCTGCCCGGCGCGCGTCCGCGTCTGGACGCGGTGCGCCTGATCACCAGCCCGGACTTCCTGCTGCTGCGGCGCTGACGCTTCAGCGCACCGAGCGCAGCGTCGGCCGGCGCTTGCCGAAGGGCGGGCCGCCGCGCCAGTACTGCATGACCAGCCACGCCCCGAGCATGCCGCCGAGGTGGGCGAAATGCGCCACGCCGCCCGGCGAGGTCAGGCCCATGAACACCGACAGGCCGGCGAGGATCATCACGAGGTACTTCGCCTTGATCGGCACCGGCGGGATCAGCAGCATCAGCTGCTGGTTCGGGTACATGAGGCCGTAGGCGAGCAGCAGGCCGTAGGCGAGACCCGAAATGCCCAGCGCCGGGCCCGGCGGGAACACGCCCGCGAGCCCGAACAGCAGGTGCACGACGCCGGCCGTGAGGACGCAGGCCAGCACGAACTGCACGTAGCGGCGCGTGCCCCACTGCGACTCCAGCATCGCGCCCAGCATCCACACCATGAAGGCGTTGAAGAACAGGTGGATGAAGTCCCCATGCAGGGCCGCATAGGTGACGAGCTGCCAAGGCAGGAAGCCCCCCCCGCCGAAGCCTTCGCTGCCGACGGGCCACAGGGCGAACCATCGCACCATCGCGTCACCGACCAGCCACTGCAGCGCGAACGTGCCGGTGAGGATCCAGAGCAGGTACAGCGTGACGGGAGGCAGGCGCGGCACGAGGCCCTCGTTGGGGAGTTGAGTGATGCCGGATGATACCGGCGTCAGCGTTTCGTCCGCGTCGCGGCCGGTGGCGCCCACAGCAGGGCATCGAGGGATTCGGCGGCCGCCCGCCGATGGATCCGCACACGCCCGCCCTCGACGACCACCCCCTCCGCGCGCAGCCGCGCCGCCTGCTCGGCGAATCCGGGGCTGTCGGCCGGCATCGCGATGCGTCCATCCGAGCGCAACACGCGATGCCAGGGCAGCGCCGGGTCGGTGTTCTCGCTGAGCACCCGTGCCACCAGACGCGCGCCGCGGGGAAATCCGGCGTCCCGTGCCACCTCGCCGTAGCCACGCACCTCGCCCGGAGGGATGCGGCGGACCGCCGCGAGGATGGCTTGGGCGCTCGTCGTCAGGCTCATGGCGGTACGATACCCGCCCCAGAGGAACCCGCCATGCAGAACTTCGAACAGATCCGCGGCCACGTGCAGTCGCACTTCCGCATCACCACCAACGACGCGTACGTGCTCTCCGTCGAACTCTCCCTGGACGCCGGAAAGCGGCACCAGAGTGTGTTCCTGGCGGAACTGGAGGATGACGACGGCCGCCGGCTGCTGCGTGCCAGCACGATCATCGCGCCGATCACCGGCATCGACGCGCGCAAGATGCTGGCCTACAACTGGCATTCGCGCGTGGGCTGGCTGGCCATCGGCGAACTCGACGGCGTGCCCTACCTGCAGCTCTGCGAGAACCGGCCCTACACCGGCCTCGACGGCGCCGAGCTCGACCGCCTCATCCTCGAGATCGGCGGCCAGGGCGACCGCATGGAGCGCCTGCTTTCGGCCGGCGGCGACCTGCTGTAACGCCCGACGACGGCCCGGTTGCTAGACTCGACGCCCGTTTCCTTCCCGCACCACCATGCCTGACGACCCTGACTCTCGACGATCCCCGGCGTTGAACGTGGAGACACGCCCGTGATCGCGTTCCTGCTGATCATCGTCCTGACGCTCGCGAACGGTTTCTTCGCGATGTCCGAGATGGCCGTGATGACCTCCCGCAAGGGACGGCTCAAGCAGCTGGCGAAAGAGAGTCGCGGCGCGCGGAAGGCACTCGAGCTGGCCGAGCACCCGGAGGGCTTCCTGTCGTCGGTGCAGGTCTGGATCACCCTGCTCGGCCTGCTGCTCGGCTACTTCGGCGCCGAGACCTTCGCGGTCCACCTGCGCCCGCCGCTGCTCGACGCCGGCCTCGACCCGGAGCTGGCCGGCGGCATCGCCTACGCGATCAGCTTCTGCCTGATCCTGTACGGCTCGGTGGTCTTCGGCGAACTCGTGCCGAAGCGCATCGCCACCCTCTACCCCGAGCGCATTGCCGCCATCGTGGCGCTCCCGATGGGCGTGATGACCATCATCGCCAAGCCCTTCGTGATGGTGCTGGCGGCCTCGACCAAGCTGCTGCTGAAACTCCTGCGCGCCGACAACGCCGGCAGCGACCGCGTCACGGAAGAAGAGATCCGCCTGCTGGTGGCCGAGGGCCACGAGCAGGGCATCATCGACGCCGACGAGCAGGCGATGGTGAACCGCGTGCTCCGCCTCGGCGACCGCAGCGCCGCGAGCCTGATGACGCCGCGCACCCGCATCACCTGGCTCGACGCCAACGCCCCCCTCGAGGACAACCTCGCGACCATGCGCGAGACACCCTATTCGCGCTACCCGGTCTACCGCGGCAGCGACACCGAGGTGCTGGGCATCCTCGAGGTCAAGAGCCTCACCGGCCGTCTCGGCCAGGGCGGCAGCGTCGACCTCTTCACCACCCTCAAGCCCGCGCTCTTCGTCTCGGAGTCGACGCAGGCGATGCGCCTGCTCGAGATCTTCCGCGAAGAGCAGCAGACCATGGCCCTCGTCGTCGACGAGTACGGCGAGGTCATCGGCACGGTCACCGCCAACGACCTGCTCGGTGCGGTGATCGGCCGCGGCCAAGCGCCGCATGAAACCAGCGACGACGAGCCGCTGCTGGTGCAGCGCGACGACGGCAGCTGGCTGGTCGACGGCCGCCTGCCGAGCGACGAGATCCGCGAACTGCTCGGCGTCAGCGCGCTGCCCGGCGAGGAGGACCACGACTTCCACACCATCGCCGGCATGGCGATGGCGCAGTTTGGTCGCATCCCCGACGCTGGCGAGCACTTCACCTGGGAAGGCTGGCGCATCGAAGTGATCGACCGCGACGGCGCCCGCATCGACAAGCTGCTGGTTGAACGCGTGGAGCGCGACGAAGGCATCGAGGGCTGAATCGGGCGATGGAGGATGGCCTGACGACGCGCGTCCTCTTCGAACGCATCACGCGCGATCATCCCGGCACCCTGCCCCTCGGCGACCTGCTCGATGCCTTCAGCGAACGCGCCTTCGGGCTGTTCCTGCTGCTGGGCATCCTGCCCGCCTTTCTGCCCCTGCCCGCCGGGGCCGGGGCCATCAGCGGCCCACTCGTCTCGCTGGCCGGGCTGCAACTGCTGGCCCAGGCCGAGCATCCGTGGCTGCCGCGCTGGCTCCAGCGCCGCCCCATCGCCACGGCCTCGCTCGACCGTTTCCGTGCCCGCCTCGCCCGCCCCTTGGCATGGCTGGAACGGGTGAGCCGTCCGCGCTGGCCGGCGATGATCGACCACCCCGTGGCGAAGGCCACCAGCGGCGCCCTGCTGGTGATCCTCGGCGGGCTGCTGGCCTTGCCGATCCCGCTGACGAACTACCCGTTCGGTCTCATCCTGCTGGTCTTCGCCGTCGCCCTGATCGAACGCGACGGCCGCACCCTCGCCCTCGGCTGGGCGCTGGGGGGCCTCCAAGTGCTGCTGGTCGTCCTGTTCGTGGATGACGTCGCCAAGGGACTGGTCGCTGTCGGTGAGCGTGTGGCCAGCGGGTTCTGAGCGGCCGCGGCGCGATGCCGCAGGCGGGGTGTCGCGCTCAACCGAACAGTCGGCCCACGTCCTCGCCGGGCAAAGGCCGCCCGAGGTAGAAGCCTTGCCCGAGCGGGCAGCCCCGCTCGCGCAGCAGGTCATGTTGGCCGACGTTTTCGATGCCCTCCGCCACCACGGTGACGCCGAGCGAATGCGCCATCGCGATCACGCCGGTCGTCAGCGCGAGGTCGTTCGGATCGCGCAACAGGTCGGTGATGAAGCTGCGGTCGATCTTGACGCCATCGACGGGGACGCGCCGCAAGTGCGACAGGCCCGAGAAGCCGGTGCCGAAATCGTCGAGCCACACGCCGACGCCCAGCGCCCGCAGGCGGGTGAACGCCGCCGTGGCCTGCGCTTCGTCGCGCAGGATCGCGGTCTCGGTCAACTCGAGGTGCAGGCGATGCGGATCGAGCCCGGTGCGCTGCAGCACGCCCTCCACCGCCTGCGGCAGGTCGCCGAGCGAGAGCTGGCGGGGCGAGATGTTGATGGCCACGAAAGGCGCACGCGAGCCCTGGGGCACCACCCAGCGCGTGGCCGCGCGCATGGCCTCTTCCAGCACGCGGTGGCCGATCACCTCGACCTGGCCGCTGTCCTCGGCGATGCCAATGAAAATCGAGGGGGGCACGAGCCCGAGTTCGGGATGTGTCCAGCGCAGCAAGGCCTCCGCGCCCACCGCGCGGCCGTCCGTCAGGTCGAAGATGGGCTGGAACGCGAGGCTCATTTCACCGCGCTCCCAAGCGCCGCGGAGGTCGTGTTCCAAGCGGACGCGACGCTCCACCTCTTCGTCCAGCGCGCGGGAATAGAAGCGGAAGCAGCCTTTGCCCGCGGCCTTGGCCTGGTACATCGCCATGTCGGCGTTCTTCACCATCTGCGCCGCAGAGGCGGCGTCGTCGGGGAACACGGTGATCCCGATCGAGCCGGAGACGACGAGATCACGGTCCTGCACCGCGAGCGGCGCATTGATGGCCGCGAGGATGCGCCGCGCGAGCGTTTCGGCGCGCTGGCGCACGTTCGCGTCCGGGAACAGCACCACGAACTCGTCACCACCGAAACGGGCCAGTTCGGCGGCATCGATCCCCTCGTCCGCACACGCGCTGCGGATGCGCGAGGCGACATCCACCAGCAGCTCGTCGCCGACATGGTGGCCAAGCGTATCGTTGACCCGCTTGATGTCGTCGAGGTCGATGAACATCAGCGCCAGCTCGCCGCTGCTGGCCTGCAGGGTCAGCAGCCGGGACTCGAGCGACTCGCTGAGCGCGAGGCGATTGCCGAGGCCGGTCAGCGGGTCGGTGTAGGCGATGCGGCGGATATCGCGCTCGTGGCGCGCCACCGATTCCGCCATCCGGGCGAACACCTTCGTGAGATCGCCGATCTCGTCGTCGCGCGCCTCGAGATTGCGCGCCTCCGCGTAGCGCCCGCCCTCGACCGCGGCGGCGGCCTCCGCCAGCGCGCGGATCGGCTTCAGCACATTGCGCCGCAGGGAATACAGCCCGACAAGGCCGAAACCGGCGATGAGCGCGAGCCCACCCAGCAGCCAGCGCACATGGGAGGCCCGTGTTTCCGCGAGCGCCGACTCGACCGTCCGGCTCCATCCCGAGGCGGCCCGCGTGCCGCCGTCCATCGAGAGGCCCAGCCGTACCCACCCGACCCGTTGCTCACCGAGGCGCACCGGCGCACTCAGGTGCAGGAGACCATCGACCCACTGCGCGTCGATCCCGCCACGGAACGCTTCCGCTGGAGCCGCCGCTACCGCCGGGAGTTCGGGCAGGGATTCGCCGAAGCGCGCGATGTCGCTGCTGCCGTCATGCACGATCCGGCCCTGCGCGTCGGCAACGAGCACGTACACGACATCGGCCTGCTGGCCGGTGTTGCGTGCGTACTCCCCGATCCGTTCGAGGTCGAGGAAGTACAAGGGGTTGGCCACCGCGCTGGCGAGCTGGTTGGCCAGCGAGGAGCCGCGCTGCTGCACGCCCTCGCGCACCACGTCGAGGACGAGCGCGTCCCCACCTTCGCGCATGGCGACGAAGCTGCGCTGCTCGCGCCAGATCAGGCCGGCGAAGATCAGGGCCACCGTGCCGACGCAGAGCAGCACCCAGCCGAGCATCTGGGTGCGCAGGGTCCATCGGAACCTCACTCGATGGCCTCCCGCGTGCGGCGGGCGGCTTCGGCGAGCACCTCGAGCGCCGCGGCGTTTTCCGCGGTCACTTCGGCGAATCGGGTGGTGCCGAAGAAGCGCCGCAACGCCGGCGCGGCCTCGGGATCGACCGACGCCTGCAAGAGAACGGCCTGCAGGCGATCGCGCACCCGCGGGTCGAGATCGACGCGAACGATCTCCATGGCGCGCGGCGCACTCATGCTCCGGCCGACCACGCGCAGCGAAGCGGCGCGGGGGTCGCGCGCCTGCAGCTCGGCGAAATCGACATCACTGAACGCGCCGGCATCGACCACGCCTTTCATCACCCAGGTCGCGATGTTGGCTTCGGTGTTGCCGAACACGTAGCCGACGCCGCCGCTGCGCGGACGGTCGGTCGGCGACGGCAGGATCTCCATCGGCACGCCGGCATCCAGCAGCGCGATCGCCGGCAGGAGATAGGCGCTCGTCGATCCCGGGTTCTGCAGCGCGAGGCGCCGGCCACGGAGGTCGCCCATCGTCCGGATGGGCGAATCGTTGCGGACGAAGACCACCGATCGGTAGTGGCTCACGCCGTTGCGTTCGGTCAACAGCAGCACGGGCGCACTGGCGCGACGCATCAGGGTCAGGCCGGTGGCGGCGGTCTCGGTGACCCAGTCGACGCGTCCATGCCGCAGGTAGCTGGTCATGCGCGAGGCGTCCCGCGCCATGAGGAT
>Ga0209278_1000215_pt1 | contig 58629 bp, 52 predicted proteins | sample JI81BgreenDNA_FD_187504 | JGI IMG/M metagenome (GOLD analysis project Ga0209278, IMG submission 187504) | Wastewater effluent complex algal communities from Wisconsin, to seasonally profile nutrient transformation and Carbon sequestration -... | ecosystem: Engineered > WWTP > Effluent > Algae... | reverse complement strand
CAACCCGAAAAGCCCATCGACCACAGCGCGGTGAAAGACTCCGCCAACGGCGCTCGCCCCCGTCACGACCACAGCGGCAGCGCAGACGCCGGGTAGCCTGCAAACGCACCGTCATGAATAAGAGAGGTTAGAGGCAACCGTCAGCACCAGTTGTGCCGCGTGACAGCCCACCAGCCAGAGCACGGCAAGATAATCGCCAGATAACACTCCATTGATCGCCAGACCGGTGGCCAAGGGATAAAGAAGTCCAGCGACCATGCCGATAGAGGTGAGCAGGTAAGCGATGAAGAGGCGTCCGCGGTGGACGCGAGCAAGTTCGTAAAGCATGAGAAGCTCAATTGGTCTAATGAGGGGCGGCCGCACGAAATGTTGTGCAGGCTCGTGCGGGGAGAAAGCGTCGCTACGCGACCAATTCAGCCTTGTTCATTTCGACCTCGGAACCGTTGTCCTTGCACCTCTGGCCACTAATCGAGACTCGACGATTTCGCAAATTCGTTTTCGCGTGTTTCAGTTGAAGTAGGCCAGGGCTCGGTGAGGAAATGGCTTAGCCCTGCGCAATGACCGCTTCGGGGTCGCTTCCCGAATGTCGGCTTTTGGCGGAACGCCCGGCCATTGCCGACATTTCCTACGCATTCGTCAGCCGCTATTGCCTGCGCGTTCTTTCCCATCGCTGACAGGGTGGTCGCATGACCGCCACAGGCCGAACAAGCCTCCTCCCCCATGTCCGTCCGCATCGCGGAAATCGGAGAAACCCTCTGACGTTTAAACGTAATTTCTATGCGCACAAAGCGGACAGGGTGTCCGCTTTGTCCGCTTTGAGCAGGAGCGCCCCGCCTACTTCACCGGGATAAAGCGCACCGCAAACCCGCCGCCTGCTGCCATCCGCACCGCGAAAGTATCGCCGCCGGTGACGATCTTTTCCTCGATCACCATCGCGTAGGGGTTGGTCTTCCAGTCGGCATCCGGCCCGTCGCGGTAGATTTGCGCGCGGTATTTCCGGCCCGGTTCGAGGAAGGAGAGCGGCACCGCCAGATCGCGCGCTTGCTCGTCAGTCACCGCGCCGAGAAACCATTCCTTCGCCTTGCGCCCCTGCCGCGCGAAGGCGACGTAATCGCCGATCTCTCCGGCGAGCGCGATCGACTGCTCCCAGTCGGCTTCCACGTCCTTGATGAACTGGAAGGCGTCGGGGCGGGCCTCGTAATTCTCCGGCAGGTCGGCAGCCATCTGCACCGGCGAATAGAGCACCACGTAAAGCGCCAGCTGCTTGGCCAGCGTCGTTTCCGGGCGGTTCGACGGGTCGCCGCGCGGCATGTCGTCGCGCAAAGGTGCACGCGCGTTGGGGTGCAGGTCGAAGATGCCGGGGGTGAAGTCCATCGGCCCCGCCAGCATCCGGGTGAAGGCCAGCATCGCCTCGTGCTCGGGCGGGTTGGGCGGCGTGCCCCAGGCGTTGTATTCCATGCCGCGCGCGCCTTCGCGGGCCAGCCAGTTGGGATAGGTGCGCCTGAGGCCCGTGTCCTTGACCGGCTCGTGCGCATTGATCGAAATCCGGCGCTTGGCCGCCTCCTGCACGACCTTCAGATGGTGGCGGACCATGAACTGGCTGTCGTGCCATTCGTAGCGGCGGATGCCATTCTCGTCGATCCGCACCGCATCGCCCGCATCGGCGACATAGCCGGTCTTGACCTGCCGCACCCCGATCTTTTCGTAGAGGTCAAAGGCGGCCTCCATCTGGGCCTCGTAATTGGTGATGTTGGCCGAGGTTTCGTGGTGGCCGATCAGGCGCACGCCCTTGGACACGGCATAGCGGCCCAGTTCCTCCAGATCGAAATCGGGCATGGGCTGCGTGAAATTGAACAGATCACCGTTGTTGTACCAGTCGCCGTCCCAGCCGATGTTCCAGCCTTCCACCAGCACGCCGGCAAAGCCGTGTTTGGCAGCGAAGTCGATGTAGCGCTTGGTCTCCTCGGTGGTCGCGCCGTGGATCTGGTCGCGGCCCCAGCTGCGGTCGCGGATATGCATGGCCCACCAGATGCCGACATATTTGCCCGGCTCCACCCACGATACATCGCCGAGCTTGTTGGGTTCATTGAGGTTCAAGATGATGTCGGAATTGATCAGGCCCACCGCGTTCGCAGCCACCTGAATGGTGCGCCAGGGCGAGGTGAAGCCCGCCCGCGTCTTGACCTTCGGCCCGCCGGTCCAGCCGCGCAGTTTGGATTCGAAATTGCCGGGGCGCAGCTGGTCGAGCGACATGGCGGCGTAATCGACCAGCGCGGCTTCGTGGATGCTGAAATAGATGCCGTCTTCGTTGCGGAAGGTGGCCGGCGTGTGCGCGTCGTCGACCTTGCCCGCGGGCGCGGTGCGGGTGAGGTATTCGTAGCGGTTGAATTCGTCCGAGGGGGTGTACCACATGGTGGTCTTCTCGCCGACGCCGAACTGGGTCAGCTCCTCGGTGATGTTCAGGTCACCTGCCAGCGCCGCCTGCTCGGGCAATTCGTAGCGGAAGCCGATCCCGCTATCGAAGGCGCGGAAGCGGACCGTCATCTGGCGGTCAGGGCCTTGGGCGGCGCGGAAGGTGACGGCGAGTTCGTTGTGCTGGTCGCGCACCAGACGACGCTCGCCCCACGGCTGTTCCCACGTCTCGTCCTTGCTCGCGCGGGTGGAGGCGGTGATGGCGAGGCCGCGCTCGAAGCCGTGGTGCTCGGCAAACAGCATCCCCAGTTTGGAGGGCGCGATAACCTGCTTGCCATCGAAGGCGACGGCATAGGTGGCCTGGCCATTATCGTCGCTGACGGTGACAGTGATCTTGCCGTCGGGCGAGGCGAGCGTCAGGCTTTCGGCATGGGCCGGAGCCGCCGCCCACGCGATGGCGGCCAGTGCGATCCAAGGTTTCCAGTGCTTCGTCATGCGTCCCTCTCCTGCCGCCTCACTTGATCTGAGCGTAAATCCGGTAGCCCCATGCGGGCAGTTCGAGCGTCTCGCCGCCCGCGAATGCCGCGCCCTCGCCGCTCAGCGCATCGCGATAGGTGCCGTGGTGGCGAGCGTGGCTGAAGGTGACGGTGTGCGGGCGCGGGGAGAGATTGAACACGGCGAACACCCGCTCGCCCGCCGCGCCGCGGGTGAAGGCAAAAACGTCGGCGGTGGCGCTGTTGGGCACCTCCACCATGGCCGTGCCGAAGCGTCCGTTGTGGAGCGCGGGCACCTCGGTTTTCAGCGCGATCAGCTTGGCGAACAGCGAAGCATGCTGGCCTTCGCGCCAGACAATCGGATCACGCTCGAAAAAGGCCAGCTGGCGGTCGTTGTCCGCCTCCTGCCCGTTGTAGATCAGCGGCAACCCGCTGCCGACGAATGAGAGCGCAATCGCCGCTTCGTAAGCCGGGCCGTAAATCCCGGCCGCCACCCCGTCCCACGAATTCTGGTCGTGGTTCTCGGTATAGACCATCCGCATCGCCGCGTGCGGCCATGTCTCGGACTGCCCGGCGTAATAGCCCCGGATCGGCCCTGCCCCCTCGCCGCTTTTCACAAGGCGCTGCATCGCCTCCTTCCAGCCCCAGCCATAGGTGGCATCGAAGGCGCGGGCGTGGAGATCGCGCTGCTCCCATTCGGCGAGCATGAAGACGGGTTTGACCTTGTCCAATTCGGCGCGGGCGGCCTCCCAGAAGTCGGTCGGGACGTATCCCGCCACATCCGCGCGATACCCGTCGATCCCGAATTCGCGCACCCAGTAGACGAGGCTCTCGGTCATGTAGCGGCGCAGGCCGGGCTGGCTGTAGTCGAGGTCCGCCACGTCCGACCAGTCGGTGCCAGCGGGCGACATCAGCGCGCCTTCCTGGGTGCGGGTGTACCATTCGGGGTGGCTCACCGTCAGCGGATTGTCATAGGCTGAATGGTTCGCGACCCAGTCGAGGATCACGCGCAATCCCAGCCGGTGCGCCTCCTCGACAAAGGCACGCAAGTCCGCCTCGGTCCCCAGCTCCGGATTGACCGCCCGGTAATCGCGCACGGCATAGGGACTGCCGAGCGAGCCCTTGCGATTGACCTCGCCAATCGGGTGAATCGGCATCAGCCAGATGATGTCGACCCCCATCGCGGCAAGGCGCGGCAACTGTTTCTGCGCGGCCTTGAAGGTGCCCTCCGGCGTGAACTGGCGGGTGTTGAGCTGGTAAAGCACAGCATCCGCCGTCCATTCGGCGTTCTGCACCTCGACCACATCACGCGGCATGTAATCCGGCTCGGCCAGCGCGGGGCTGGCGATCAGCGCGGCGGCAAGCGCAAGACCCGCGCGCCTCACGCCGCCTGCTCCTTCACCAGCAAGGTCGCCGCCGCTGCCAGCACGAAACTCACCGCCGCAATCACGAAGGCATAGATCGGCGCGCCGCCGAAGATGTTGGTGACGAGAAAGCCCAGCAGCGTCGCCGCGAGCAGCTGCGGCACGACGATGAAGATGTTGAACACCCCCATGTAAATGCCCATTTTTTCCGGCGGAACCGAGCCTGCAAGAATCGCATAGGGCAGCGACACGATCGAGGCCCAGGCAATGCCGATGCCGATCTGCGGCACCCACAGCAACGCCGGATCGGGGATCAGCAGCATCGCGGCAAAGCCCGCCGCGCCCAGCAACAGGTTAATCGCGTGGAGGCGCGTGCGGTCGATCTTCGCGGCCACCACCACAAAGCCGAGCGCGGCGGCGGCGGCGAGGCCGTTCCGCACCGATCCCATCAGGCTCCACCAGTCGGCCCCGTCCTGATAGGCGGCGCTGGCGGCATCGCTCGCGCCGAAGTGGTATGCCGTGACCCCCGGCGTGCCGTAGATCCACAGCGCGAACATCGCGAACCAGCTGAAGAACTGCACCACGGCGAGCTGGCGCATGGTGCGGGGCATGGCGAACAGATCGCTCACCACCTCCATGAAGCCGCTGCCCTCGCGGCCCTGCGCACGCAGGCGGGCGGCGACCAGCTGGATCACCCCGAACCCGGCCAGCAGCGCGGCGAGGACGTAAAGCTCCTGCGCGACCTCGATTGTGCCCAGAAACGCCGGCCGCCCCTCGCCCCGCGCCAGTGCCACAAGGCCTGCGACAAGCGCCCCGGCAATGATCCAGAGCGACCCGCCGCTCACAAACTGCGCCGCGCTGCGCTGGAGGCTGGCAGGCCGCGCCCCCGCGCCCTCACCTTCCGCCGCTGCGAACCGGGCGAGTTCCTCCGGCGAATACTCCTTCGTCGTGAACACCGTCCACGCCACCGCCGCCAGCAGCGCCGCGCCGCCGATGTAGAACGACCACTGCACCGTCGCCGGAATCTGCCCCTCGGGCGCGACATTGGCGAGCCCAAGCCAGTTGGTCATCACCCACGGCAGCGCGCCTGCCAGCACCGCGCCGGTGCCGATGAAAAAGCTCTGCATCGCATAACCCATCGTGCGCTGGCGATCGGGCAGATTGTCGCCGACAAAGGCGCGGAACGGCTCCATCGTGATGTTGAGCGAGGCGTCCATGATCCACAGCATCCCCGCCGCCACCCACAGCGCGGGCGCATTGGGCATGACGAACAGCGCCAGACTGGCGAGCAGCGCGCCGATCAGGAAGAACGGTCGGCGGCGGCCGAAACGCGGGCTCCATGTCTTGTCGGAAAGGTGGCCGATGATCGGCTGGACAATCAGCCCCGTCATCGGCGCGGCGATCCACAGGATGGCAAGCTCGCCCACATCCGCGCCCAGCGTCTGGAAAATGCGGCTGACATTGCCGTTTTGCAGCTCGAAGCCGATCTGGATGCCAAGGAAGCCGAAGCTCATGTTCCAGATCTGCGCGGCGCCCAAAGCGGGCTTGGGCGCGGAGCTGGGGCCGGAGCCGGCTTGCGTTATCGTCGTCATGTCCTCTCCCCCGCAGTCCCGGCAATGCCGGGATGACGCGGCCATTCGCAAGCGGTAGCATCCCGGCTCTGCCGTCCGGCTGATGCGGCTGTGGCTTGCCGTCCCAGTCTGGACGCCTTGCAAAAATTTGCAAGAAACTTTCCGATTTTCGCCGGAGAAATTCGCGGCGATGATCGTTTAATTCAGATATCATCAATTCATACAATATCTTGACTACTGGTAACGGCCGACAGATCGGCCTCTACAAAGATTTGCAAAATTTCTCCCATAGTGTCACAAACGGGCCGGAGGGAGTTGGGTCTGTATGCGAATCTTCGTGAGCATTGCTGCTGCGCTATGCGCAGGCACCGCCATGGCCGGAGGGCCGGTGGCCGCCCCTGCCCCGCCGCTCACCGAGCGCCCGCCCGAGGACGAGATCATCTATTTCGTCCTGCCCGACCGCTTCGAGAACGGCGATGCGCGCAATGATCGCGGCGGAATTGCCGGCACGCGGCTCGATCACGGCTTCGATCCCGCGCACAAGGGCTTCTATCAGGGCGGCGACCTTGCGGGGCTGACGGCACGGCTCGATTACATCCAGCGCATGGGGGCGACCGCAATCTGGCTGGCGCCGGTGTTCCGGAACAAGCCGGTGCAAGGCGCACCCGGGCGCGAGACGTCGGGCTATCACGGCTACTGGATCACCGATTTTCTCGACGTCGATCCGCATTTCGGCACGCGCGCAGAATTCAAGGCGCTGGTCGATGCCGCCCATGCGCGCGGGATGAAGGTCTATATGGACATCATCACCAACCACACCGCCGACGTCATCAAATACGAGGAATGCCACGGCAAGAACGCGGACGTGCGGGTGCAGGCCGATTGCGCCTATCGCTCGATCGGAGACTACCCGTGGACGACCCGCGGCGGGGCGGATGGCGAGCCGATCAATGCTGGCTTCCTCGGCACCGACCCGCAGCACCTGACAGCGGAAAACTTCGCGCGGCTGACCAATCCGGCCTGGGCCTACACGCCCTATGTCCCGGCGAGCGAGAAGGCCACCAAGAACCCCGCCTGGCTCAACGATCCGATCTACTACACCAACCGCGGCGATAGCGTGTGGGAGGGTGAAAGCCGCACCACCGGCGATTTCTCGGGGCTCGATGATCTGCTCACCGCCCACCCGCGCGTGGTCGAGGGCTTTATCGAAATCTACAAGCAGTGGATCACCGACTTCAAGGTCGACGGCTTCCGGATCGACACCGCCAAGCACGTGAACCCCGAGTTCTGGCAAGCCTTCGCCCCCGCGATGCTCGAACACGCCAAGGCGCAAGGCATTCCCAACTTCCATATCTTCGGCGAGGCCTACGAATTCGATCCGGCGCATCTTGCCAAGTTCACCACGCAGGCAAGCCTGCCCGCGGTGCTCGATTTCGCGTTTCAGGGCCGGGTGCGCGATGTGGTGGCGGGCGGCAAGCCGGCGACGACGCTGAGCTATCTGTTCGAGACGGACGTCGTCTACGCCAAGGGCTTTGCCACCGCGCGTCAGCTGCCGACCTTCCTCGGCAATCACGACATGGGCCGCTTTGCCATGTTCGTGAAGCAGGCCAATCCCGGCATTTCCGATACCGAACTGGTGCGCCGCATCACGCTTGGCCATGCGCTGATGATGTTCTCGCGCGGGGTGCCGACGATCTATTACGGGGACGAACAGGGCTTCGTCTCGGACGGCAATGATCAGGACGCGCGCGAGACGATGTTCCCCTCGGTCACGGCGGTCTACACCGACAATGATCTGGCCGGGACCAAGGCGAGCGTTGCCGACAGCAATTTCGACGAGGCCCATCCCGTCTACCGCGCGATTGCGGCGATGGCGGCGATCCGCACCGCCGAGCCTGCGCTGCGCCGGGGCGAGCAGATCACCCGCCATGCCGATCACGAAGCGCGCGAGGGCGGCAATGCGCTGGTGATCTCGCGGCTCGATCCGGCCGGCGGCGGCGAGGTGGTGATCGCCTTCAACGCCGGCAATACAGCACGCGATATCGCCTTCCCGGTGGATGCCCGCGCCCGCCGCTGGGTATCGCTTTCGGGCGCCTGCCCCGCTAACAGCCCGGCGCCCGGCGCCTATCGTCTGACCATTCCCGCAACCGGCTTTGTCGTCTGCAAGGCGGAGTATTGATCCCCGTGAGCACCTCGCCTGTCCTGACCCAGTCCGATACCGGCACTGCAACCGCCCCGCCGTGGTGGCGCGGCGCGGTGATTTACCAGATCTACCCGCGCAGCTTCCGCGACACCAATGGCGACGGAATTGGCGACCTGGCCGGCATTGCCGAGGGGCTCGATTATATCGCCGATCTCGGCGTCGACGGCATCTGGATCAGCCCCTTCTTCACCTCGCCGATGAAGGATTTCGGCTATGACGTGGCCGATTATTGCGGGATCGATCCGAGCTTCGGCACCTTTGCCGATTTCGACCGGATCATCGCGCGCGCCCATGCGCTGGGCCTCAAGGTCATCATCGATCAGGTCTATTCGCACACCTCCGACGAACACGCGTGGTTTCAGGAAAGCCGGCAGGATCGCACCAATCCCAAGGCCGACTGGTACGTCTGGGCCGACCCCAAGCCCGACGGCTCGCCGCCGTCGAACTGGCAATCGGTGTTCGGCGGATCGGCATGGCAGTGGGATGGCCCCCGGAAGCAGTATTACCTGCACAATTTCCTGACCTCGCAGCCTGATCTCAACGTCCATAACCGCGATGTGCAGGACGCCTTGCTGGATGTGGCGCGGTTCTGGCTGGCGCGGGGTGTGGACGGGTTCCGCTTGGATGCGCTCAACTTCGCGATGCATGACCCTGAGCTGCGGGACAATCCGCCGAGCGGGGTGCCGATGGAACAGGTGACGCGCCCGTTCGACATGCAGATCAAGCAGTTCAACCAGTCGCACCCCGACATCACCGGCTTCCTCGAACGCATCCGTGCCACGATCGACGAATTTCCGGGCCGCTTCACCGTCGCCGAAGTCGGTGGGCCAGAGCCGCTGGCGGAGATGAAGGCCTTCACGCAAGGCGGCAAGCGGCTGGATTCGGCCTATAATTTCGATTTCCTCTATGCCCCGCGCCTCACCGCGCCGCTGGTGCGCGCCTCGCTGTCGCAGTGGAGCGGGGAGCCGGGGGAAGGCTGGCCGTCATGGGCCTTCTCGAACCACGATGCCCCGCGCGCTGTCACCCGCTGGACGCTGGATGGCGACATGCCCCGTGCTGCACGGCTCAACCTGCTGCTGCTGCTGAGCCTACGTGGCAATCCGATCATCTATCAGGGCGAGGAGCTGGGCCTGCCGCAAGGCGAGGTGGCGTTCGAAGACCTGCTCGATCCCGAAGCCATCGCCAACTGGCCGCACACGCTGGGCCGGGACGGTGCGCGCACCCCGATGCCGTGGCAGGCAAGCGCACCGCAAGCGGGCTTTTCGAGCGCCAACCGCACCTGGTTGAAGCGCGATCCGGCGCACGCCGCCTTCGCGGTCGATACCCAGTCGGCCGACCCGCAATCGGTGCTGCACTACGCCCGCCAGCTGCTTGCCCTGCGGCGCGAATGGCAGGCGCTGGCGAGCGGGGACATCACCCTGCTCGACACGCCCGGGGACGTCGTCGCCTTCGTCCGGCGCGATGCTGGCAGCGCGGTGCTGTGCGCCTTCAACCTTGGCGAGGACGTGCTCGAATGGAGCGCGCCCGAGGGCTTCCACCTGATCGCCACCGAAAGCGCGGTGGGCGTGGGCCGCAATCCGCCGGTGGTGCTCGCGCCCGGTTCGGGCTATTGGGCGGCTGAGACAGCGGAGCAAGCCTGACGATGAATGCCACCCGGCCCACCTCGCGGCGCAGCGCCACGCTGGAGGATATTGCCCGCGAGGCCGGGGTTTCGGTGTCGACCGTCAGCCGGGCGCTCAATGATAGTCCCTCGGTCAAGCGGCGGACCAAGCAGCAGATCTGGCAGATCGCCCGCGCCCACGACTATGAATTCCGCGCTTCGATGCCCGCCGGGCCGAGCGGTGCGGATGCGACCATCGCGGTGGTCGTCCCCGCCCCGCAGGCGCGCGAGAGCCGGGTGGCGGACCCGTTTTTCCTCGAACTGCTGGCGGGCATTGCCGAGGCCGCGCGCGAGCGTAACGCCGATCTCCTCATCAGCCACCTCAGCCCCCGTGCGGGCGAGGATCTCGACTACGCCATGAGCACCAGCCGCGCGACGGGGGTCATCTTCATCGGGCAAAGCTCGCTGCACCACGCCTTCAACGCGCTCGCCGCACGCGACAACCGCTTCGTGGTGTGGGGCGCGGAGTTTCCCGACGCGCAATATTGCGCCATCGGATCGGACAATGTCGCAGGCGGCAGGCGCGCGACGGCACACTTGGCGCGGCTGGGGCGCAAGCGCATCCTGTTCCTCGGCGACACCGAAGCGCCCGAGGCCGAGCAGCGCTGCCGCGGCTATCGTCAGGCACTGGCGCAGGCCGGGATTGCGCCCGACGACAGCCTGATCCTGCCCGCGCATTTCGAAGTCCACTCCGCCGAAGCCGCCACCCGCAGCGCGATTGCCGGTGGGCTGAAGTTCGACGCGGTGTTCGCCGCCTCCGATCTCATCGCCATCGGCGCGATCCGGGCGCTGACCCGCTCGGGCCTGAGCGTGCCGGGCGATGTCTCGGTGGTCGGCTATGACAATATCCCCGCCGCGCGGCTCGTCACGCCGCAGCTCACCACCATCGATCAGGACGCCAATCTGGCAGGCCGGATGCTGGTGTCCAAGCTGATCGACCGCGGCGACGGCCCGGCGATTTCCGAGCGGCTGGAAACCAGCCTGCTGATCCGCGAAAGCTGCGGCGGATGACCGGCACGCCCGCCCCCCTCAAGAGCATCGTCATTGTCGGCGGCGGCTCGGCCGGGTGGATGACGGCGGCGGCATTGTCGGACGCGGTGGGGCAGTCCTGCGCCATCACCCTGATCGAGAGCGAGGCGATCGGCACCGTTGGCGTCGGCGAGGCGACCATCCCGCCGATCCGCCACTTCAACCGTCGTCTCGGCATCGACGAGGCGACCTTCGTGCGCGAGACGCAAGGCAGCTACAAGCTCGGCATCCAGTTCGTCGACTGGGGCAAGCGCGGGCACAGCTACTTCCACCCCTTCGGCCAGTATGGCGCCGAGTTCGATTCTGTGCCGTTCTACCACCACTGGATGCGCGAGAGCCTCGCCGGGCGGGTGGAAGGGCCAATCGACGATTTCTCGATGTGCTGGGCAATGGCCAAGGCGGGCAAGTTCGCCCACCCTTCGCCCGACCGCCGCCTGATCCAGTCGACCTTCGACTACGCCTATCACTTCGACGCCGGGCTCTATGCGGCCTTCCTGCGGCGGTTCGCCGAGGCGCGCGGGGTTGTGCGAAAGGAAGGGCGGGTCATCGACGTGTCATTGAGGGGTCATGACGGCTTCATCGAGGCCGTGACGCTCGACGATGGCACCCTCATCGAAGGCGAATTCTTCATCGATTGCAGCGGCTTTCGCGGGCTACTGATCGAGGAGGCGCTGGAGGCAGGCTACGACAACTGGCAGCACTGGCTCCCCTGCGATCGTGCCGTGGCCGTGCCCTGCGAGAGGGGCGAATTCACCCCCTACACCCGCTCCACCGCGCGCGAGGCCGGATGGCAATGGCGCATCCCGCTCCAGCACCGCACCGGCAACGGCTATGTCCATTGCAGCCAATTCATTTCCGAGGACGAGGCATCCGATGTGCTGCTGGCGAACCTCGACGGCAAGGCCCTCGCAGACCCGCGTCCGCTGCGCTTCGTCACCGGCAAGCGGCGCGAGTTCTGGAAGAAGAACTGCGTCGCCATCGGGCTGTCGGCGGGCTTCATGGAGCCGCTGGAGAGCACCTCGCTCCACCTCATCCAGTACGGCATCCTGCGCCTCATCGCGCTGCTGCCCGACGCCGCCATGTCGCCGCTGCTGGCGCGCGAGTACAACGCCCAGACAAGCGTAGAATACGAGCGCATCCGCGACTTCCTGATCCTGCATTACAAGGCGAGCGAGCGCGACGATTCCGAGCTGTGGCGTTACTGCGCGGCCATGCCGATCCCCGACAGCCTGCAATACAAGATCGACCATTTCCGCGAGCACGGGATGCTGGTCGCCGACGGGCACGAGCTGTTCGCCAATCCCAGCTGGATTGCGGTCTATCTCGGGCAGGGAATCGTACCGCAGCGCGCTCCGGCGCTGGCCCGGATGCGCGCGGGCGTGCCGGTGGCAGAGCGGCTCGCGCAGATCCGCGCTGCGATGGACGAGGCGGTCGCCGCCATGCCCGGCCACGGCGAATTCATCGCCCGCCACTGCCCCGCCCCGCCGCTCGCGGCCTGAGCCCGGCGCTTTCCCGCCCTGACGCAAAGAGGGCCCGCCATCGCTGGCGAGCCCTCCCTTGAAACCCTGGTGCGACCCTGAGCGCTGGGTGTCAGAAGTTCTTGCGAATGGTGAAGTTGAAGGTGCGCCCGTAGAGCTCGTGGCGGCTCGGGAAGGCACCGACATTGTTGCCGCTCGCATCGAACAGATCGTTCTGGGTGACGAACGGCTCGTTGGTCATGTTGAACACTTCGAACAGCACACCAACCCCGTTGAGGAAGCTGCCCGGCTTGTCGAAGGTGTAACCGACCTGCGCGTCGAGGATGGTTTCCGGCTGGGCATTCGCGCCCGACAGCGAACCGTCGAAGTTCTGCACTTCCGACAGGAAGCCCGAACGGTAACGCGCCGCCAGCTTCGCACGGAAGCCATGCTTTTCGTAGAAGATGTCGCCCGACCAGGTCACATCCGAATAGCCCGGGATCGGGATCGGGTTGACGCCCGGCTGTTCGATCTCGGCATCGGCATAGGTTACACTGGCAAAGCCGCCGAACCCGTCCAGCGTATCGCTGAAATCGCCGAAGTTGAGGCGCAGGGTGCCTTCCACGCCGGTGATTTCACCATCGGCAAAGTTGGTCGGGCCAGTGTAGGTGCCGTCAACGAATTGCGGCTGGGTTGCCAGCAGCTCGCCCCACTGCGCCAGTGCGATTTCGCGGCTGAGATTGACCACTGTGGTCTGGTCAACCACCCAGTTCGACAGCTTCTTGTGGAAGCCTGCGACGATGATCGCGCTGCCGGGCGAAAAATACTTCTCGAACGAGATATCGAACGAGGTCGATTCATACGGCTCCAGCCGCGGGTTGCCGCCGCCCAGCGTGAAACAGGGATTGGTCGGCAGGCTGAACGAATTGGGCGGAGCCGTGGGGTTCAGCGCATCGGGGATCTGGTCGTTGTTGGTATCGATGCACAGCCGGTTGTTGAACCCGAGGTTCTGGTTCGCGGTCAGCTGGTCGAGCCGTGCGCGGGTCACGGTTTTTGCCGCGGCCAGACGGATGAAGGTGTCAGGCATGATCTCGAAGCTGAGGTTCATGCTCGGCAGCCAGTTGTCGAACGAATAATCGACCGTGTTGGTGAAGCCGCCGGTGATCGTGCCGGTCGAGCCCTGCTCCGTGTCGGCATAACGCAGGCCGATATTGCCGCGCACCGGAACCGAACCCAGATCGCCGTCGATATTGGCCTGGATGTAGAAGTTGTGGACCTTCTCCTCCACCACCCACTGGGTGTCGAAGGTGGCCTTCTCGACCAGATAGGTGCCGTCGGTCAGGAAGCGCGACGGATCATAGGCGAGGATGTCGTTGTTGAGGCTGCCGGTGTTGGTCGAACCGACGATCGAATTGGTCGGCACCGCCAGCCCATTGCCGAAGGCCGCCGTGGGACGCAGGAAGCTCTCGTTCGAATCGAAGTTCTTCTGGCGATCAGTGTAGAGCCAGCCCACGGTGATGTTGTCGATCAGCCCGCCGTCGAACTCCCAATAGGCCTCGGCGCGCAGCTGGTGCAGCTCGTCCTCGATGATCGGCTGCTTGATGAAGCCGACCTGGCCCCAGCCACCCGGATCGGTGAGCAGCACGTTGGCCGGATCGGTGTAATCGAGCAGACCGTCGATCGAATACTGGCCATCGGGCGCGAAGTTGAAGGTCAGCGTGTCCTGCGCGCCCGAACGCGCGCGGCCGGTGCCGGCGTAGCTTTCATAGTCGATGTCGTTACGATCAAGCGTCGAATAACCGTAGTCGAGCACGAAGCCGAGGTTGTCGGTCGCCTTCCATTCGAGATTGGCGCCGACCGCGAAGATTTCGGATTCGCTGCCTTCGGTATCGGTGCGCAGAATCGGCACCACCGCGGAATAGGTGGCGCTGTCGGCAAACGGGCCGGTGCCGGTTGCGCCGTCAAACTGAGCGCCGCTCCACGAGGCAATCGGGGTTTCGGTGCCGCGGAAGATGCCGCCGTCGCTGGTGTCGGTGTAGAACGAATCGACCGTCAGCGAGATATTGTCGGTCGGCTCGAATTGCAGCGTCCCGGCCACCGAGGTGCGCTCGAAAGTGCGGCTGACGACACCCTGACGCGGGTTGTCGGCCGGGTAGATCACGCCGCCCGGGGTGCGCGCGGTCTGGAACTGGTTGGTCTTGAGCTCGCGGCTGATGAACTGGGTCGGGATCGACTGCACCGTCACGCCGAGTGACCAGCCGAGCGTGCCGGCCGCGTTCTGATCGATATAGGAGCCGAAGAAGCGATAGCCGTCATCAGCGAAATCGGGATTGAGCGAGCCGCTGTCGTTGAGCGTATACGTCGCCGAAGCGGTAAGCTGGCGACCCTTGGAATCGAGCGGACGGATGGTGCGCAGGTCGACCGCGCCGGCAATGCCGATGGCAGCGAGCTGGGCATCACCGGTCTTGTAAACCACGCCCGATCCGATCAGCTCCGAGGGGAACTGGTCGAATTCGATGCCGCGGTTGTTGCCGGCCGACACCACTTCGCGGCCGTTGAGCAGCGCGAGGCTGAAGTCCGGGCCGAGGCCGCGGATCGAGATCTGCTGCGAACGGCCGCGCACGCGCTGGGCGGTAACGCCGGGCAGGCGGGCGAGCGTGTCGGCAATCGAGAGGTCGGGCAGCAGGCCGATATCTTCGGCCGCGATCACTTCGACAATCGAAGTCGCGCGGCGCTTGGCATCGAGCGAGGTCTGGATCGAGCTGCGGATCCCGGTGACGACGATGGCATCAGCCTCGTCCTCGGCGGTGGTCACGCTCGTATCGGCAGCATCCTGCGCCAGCGCCGGAGCACCAGCCGCGGCCAGCGCCAGAAAAGTCGCGGCCCCGCACAGCAGACGCGCGCTACCCTTGATCCCTATGGTCTTCATGAGAACTCCCCTCCCGCAAGCGACATCAATCGTGCGCTTTTGCAGATTTTTTCATAGCGCACTCCGGAGCTCAGGTAAATCGACAATCGCGTTGCCCTACCTGGCACCCCACGTGAGGCATTAATCCGATTAATTTCAGTACTATAATTCGTATTTTCGGGCATCAGAGGCCGAGAATCGCAGCAGGTTTCGGCAATTTGTTGCCCGATTGTCACAGTTTGCGTAGCCCTGACGCCCGGTTTGCACAGCGATCCCCGCAGACCATCACCCGGATGACTGCCATATCGTCGTTATGCCGCATTATATAGTTTTTAATCAGTGCTTTATGCATCTCCCTTGGAGCCTGCCGAGGCTTTTGATAGGCTCTGCGCCATGGCCATCACCCGCTCATCGCGCGCCCTGACAGCGCCGCCCGGATGGGCCATTGCCACCGTAAATCCGGTCATTTCACATTTTTCTACACAAGATCATCGACTTGTCACGTTCGATGGGCTGCTCGCAGAACCCGAAAGCGTCATTGAACAGGCATTTTTGCAAAATTTTGCACGAATCACGCCGCAATATCCGGGGGTGCGCGCGCCGCTCGATCCGGCGGCTTGCGCTTACCTGCTCGGCGCGCTCGCTCCGGTGCTGGATCAACGCTTTGCCGCGCCCGGCACGCGCTGGGAGATGCAGGCGTGGTTCTCGCTCGTCACCACACCCCCGGCAGCGCTCGCCCCGATCCAGCGCTTGCCCCATGTCGACGGCACCGATCCCCGCCAGATCGCGATGATGCTCTATCTGCACCGCCCAAAAGCCCCCAGCGCGCACGGGGGGACGGCGTTCTTCCGCCACCGTTCGACCGGGCTGGAGGCGCTGACCGCCGAGGATTACCCGCGCTATGCCGCAGCGCTGCAAGCCGATGTTGCGCGCACCGGCCTGCCGCCCGCCGCTTACACCACCGACGGCGCCCCGCATTTCGAGCGCATCCATGTGGTGCCGGGCCACTTCAACAGCGCCGTGTTCTATCGCGGCAACATCCTGCACAGCGGGGTGATCGACAATGCCGCGCCGCTCTCCGCCGACCCGCGCGAGGGGCGGCTCACCATCAACGCCTTCTTCCGCCCCGTGGCGGACTGACACACGCAAGGAACCCGATATGGACAGGCCCGAGGTGCGGAAACTGGTGATCGTCGGCGGGGGCACCGCCGGGTGGATCACCGCAGCCGCCTTTGCCCGGTTGCTGGGGCAGCGGCTCACCATCGAGCTGGTCGAGAGCGAGGCAATCGGCACGGTCGGCGTCGGCGAGGCGACTATCCCGCAGATTATCCGCTTGAACGCCATCCTCGGGCTGGACGAACACGAATTCCTGCGCGCGACCTCGGGCACCTTCAAGCTCGGGATCGAGTTTGTCGACTGGGGCAAAGTCGGCAGCCGCTATCTCCACACTTTCGGCGACACCGGCCTCAATCTCGGCAATGTCGCCTTCCACCACTATTGGCGGCGCAGCGCCGGGAGCGCGCCGGATGCGAAGGGCCTCTGGCACTGGTCGCTGCACCAGCTGGCCGCCGATCAGGCGCGGTTCGGCAAGCTCGACAAGGTCGGCAACACCGGCATGACGGGCCTTGCCTATGCCTACCACTTCGATGCCAGCCGCTACGCCCTCTTCCTGCGCGCCTATGCCGAGGGGCGCGGGGTGACGCGCAGCGAGGGGATCGTCGAGAGCGTCCGGCGCGACGGGACAAGCGGCGATATCCGATCGATCACGCTCAAGGACGGGCGCGAGGTCGCGGGCGATTTCTTCATCGACTGCACCGGCTTTCGTGCGCTGCTGCTCGGCGAGACGCTGGGGGTGGGCTACGAGGACTGGTCGAAATGGCTTCCCTGCGACCGTGCGCTCGCGGTGCCGAGCGAGCGCCTGCCGACGCTTGTCCCCTATACCCGCGCCACCGCCAAGAGCGCGGGCTGGCAATGGCGGATCCCGCTCCAGCACCGCACCGGCAATGGCCATGTCTATTCGAGCGGCTTCACGTCAGATGATGCGGTGGCCGATACGCTGCTGGCGGGGCTTGATACAAAAGCGCTGGGCGATCCGCGCCCGATCCGCTTCACTACCGGCAAGCGGCAGGCGTTCTGGGCACATAACTGCGCCGCCATTGGCCTATCGAGCGGCTTCCTCGAACCGCTCGAATCGACCTCGATTCACCTGATCCAGTCGCATGTCAGCCGGTTGATCCAGCTGTTCCCGCGCAGCGGCGATGCGGCGGCGATGCGGGCCGAATATAACCGGCGCTGCACGGCGGAGTTCACCCAGATCCGTGACTTCCTGATTCTCCATTACCACCAGACGGCGCGCGAGGATTCGGAGTTCTGGCGCTATTGCCGAAACATGGAGGTACCCGACAGCCTGACCCACAAGCTGGCACTGTTCGCAGCCTCGGGCCGGGTCGGGCGCGATGTCGATGATCTGTTCCGTGAGGCCAGCTGGGTGCAGGTGATGCTAGGGCAAGGCATCGTTCCGGCCGATTATGATCCGATGGCCGACCAGATGAGCGAGGCCCAGCTCGGCGAGTTCCTCGGCTCCCTGCGCACCATCATCGAGCGCAGCGTTGCCGCCCTGCCGACCCACGCGGATTATCTCGCCCGCCATTGCCCCGCCGCCGTGGCCTGAACCGCAGGCATGAAAAAAGGCGGCACGGTTGCCCGCGCCGCCCCTTTCGATTTCGCCTGAAAGCGCAGTCTTACTTCGACTGGCTTTCGAGATAGGCCACCAGGTTCGCACGGTCCTGCGCGTCCTTGATGCCCGGGAAGGCCATCTTGGTGCCCGGCATGAACGCCTTGGGATCTTCGAGGTACTTGAACAGCACGTCGGTGGTCCAGGTCACGCCGCTGTTCTTGTTGGCGTCCGAGTAGCTGAAGCCGGCAACCGAGCCCGAGGCACGGCCGACAACCTTGTGGAGCGACGGGCCGACGCGGTTCACGCCTTCGTCGAGCACGTGGCACGAACGGCAGAGCGCGAACACCTTTTCGCCAGCGGCGACATCGGTGGTGAAGCTCGCATATTCAGCGCCAGCGGCCGGAACCGGAGCAGCCGCTTCGGTGGCAGCCGGTTCGGCAGCCGGAGCAGCTTCGGTGGCTTCCGGAGCCGGAGCATTGGCATCGCTGCCCGCACCGCCGCCGCAAGCCGAAAGAGTCATCAGGCCCGCCAGCGCGGCCGCACCCATCAGGAAATTACGCTTCATAGTCGTTTGTCCTCTGAACAACTTAAGTCCTCCCGCATCCCGGGGGGCCTTAACCCAGTTTTTCGGCCAAGAAAAGCCGGACTTCGGCATGATCCTCATACCGTCCCCCTCCCATTGCCGTAAGGTCCAAACGCATAAGCGCGAAAGGGTTTCCCGCAGGCTAACATATCGCAGCCCAATCGCATGATTGCACTGGCGTGCGCGGGCGCTAAACATGGCCGCCATGATCAAGCACCTGCCCTGGCACACCAAGCTCGTCCTCGCCCTGCTGGCGTTCATGCCGGTCTATTTCCTTGTCGCCGCGCTCGGCACGAAATTCGGGATCTGGGGCTGGATGACAGGCCTGCTGGCGCTGACACTGGGGGGCGGTTTTATCCTGTTGGGGATCATGGCGGTGGCCGCGCTCGTCTCGCTGATCCTTGCCGCGCGCGCCAAACCGCGCAGCAACGGATCGCTCGCCGCGGCCATCATCGGCCTGCTGGTATCGGGCGCGGGCCTCGTCATGTTCATGGCGGCGGGCAGCAAGGCGGGTGACAATCCGATCCACGACATTGCCACCGACACCGGCAATCCTCCGGCCTTCTCCGCGGACACGCTGGCCAAGCGCGAAGCAGCCGGAGCCAATCCGCTGAGCGATTACCAGACCCCGCTCGGCCGGCTCGAACCCTATCAGGAGGGCATCAGCCCGCAGTTGGCGGTAAAGAGCCACGCGCAGATCATCACCGATCGCAAGGATCGCCCCGCCCCGCTGCCGCTCGGCGGCGCGAGTCAGGCCGAAGGTGTGGCGGCGGTCGCGGCAGCGATGGCGCAGATGGGCCTCAAGGATATCCGCACCGACGCTGCGGCAGGCCGGGTCGAGGGCGTGGCCGAAACATTCTGGTTCGGCTTCAAGGACGATGTCGTCGCGCGGGTGGGCGAACAGCAGATCGACTTCCGCTCGGTCAGCCGGGTCGGGCAAAGCGACCTCGGCGCCAACACCGCGCGAATCAACGACCTGCGCCAGCGGACCGAAGCGCTGCTGGGCGCCGCTAGTCGGTAAAGGCTGCAATCGCCAACGCGCTGCGCTGGAATACGGTCAGCACGCACAGCATCGCATAGCCGAAGGCCAGCGCGGCGAACCACACCGGGAACAGGCACATGGCGATGAACACCGCGATCGTCTCGGTGCCTTCGGCCAGGCCGGTTGAATAGAAGAAGCTCTTCCTGCCATGCGCCTCGGTGGTCGCGCCGCGCTTGCCCGCGATCACCGCGAAGGCGAGGAAGCTGACGCCGGTCAGCACGAAGCTTGCCACGAGCACCAGCGCAGGTAGCTGGTTGGCCGGATCGAGCAGGCCGAAGCCCACGGGCACGCTGACATAGAAGGCGAAGTCCGCGACGATATCGAAATAGCCGCCAAGGTCGGACGGCCCCCGCACCCGCGCCACCGCCCCGTCCAGCCCGTCGAGCAGGCGGTTGGCGATAATCAGCGCCAGCCCCCAGCCGATCTCGCCGAAAGCAATGGCGGCGGCTCCCGCCAGGCCAAGCGCGAGGCCGGTAAAGGTCAGCGCATTGGCGGTAACCCCCGCCCCCGCCAGCACCCGGCCGAGGGCGTTGAGGGGCGGATCGATCAGCGGGCGGAGCTTGGCGTCAAGCATCAGCCACCTCTCCCCCTCCCGGGCTTGACCCGGGACCCGGCTTGTTTGTCAGCCGCTCGGCAAGAAACAGGGCAGCGGGGCCCCGGGTCAAGCCCGGGGCGGGGGGAGATGGTTGCATGGGTCTCACCAAGTCACCAGCCCGATCCACGCCCCCGTCATCGCGCTGGCGAGGTTGCCGGAAATCCAGCTCTTCATCCCCAGCCCCGCCGCTTCCGCACGGCGTTCAGGGCAGAGCGTGCCGATGGTAGAGACGAGCAGGCCGACGCTGGCAAGGTTCGCCACCCCGCACAGGGCATAGGTGACGATCAGCAAGCTGCGCGGCCCCAGCGTCCCGTCCGGCAGCGCGGCGAGTTCGAGATAGGCGACATATTCGTTGAGCACCGCCTTGGTGCCCATCAATCCGCCCGCCGCCTGCGCCTCGGCCCACGGCACGCCGAGCAGCCACATGAACGGGGCAAGCAGCCAGCCGAGCAGGCGCTTGAGGCTCAATGGCTCGCCCTCGACGAAAGGCAGGGCTGCCAGCATTCCGTCCACCAGCGCCACCAGCGCGAACACCACGATGATCACCGCGATGACGCTCAGGAACAGCTGCATCCCGTCCATCGTGCCTTTGACAATGGCGTCGATGCTGCCCTCGTAGCGCAGGCCGGGATCTTCCTTCTCCACCTCGGTCGCGGTGTCCTCGGCCCCGCTCGGCACCATCAAACGCGCGATCAGCAGCGCGGCGGGCAGCGAGATCAGCGAGGCGGCGATCATGTGGCCGACCGCGTCCGGCACGGTCGCCCGCAAGGTCGTGGCATAGAGAATCAGGATTGCGCCCGAGATGGTCGCCATCGTCAGGGTCATGATCTGGAACAGCTCAGGCCGGCTGACGCGGGCGAAATAGGCGCGGGTCACCAGCGGCGCCTCGACCACGCCGAGAAACACGCTCGCCCCGCCCGACAACCCGACCACGCCCGAGACACCAAGGCTGCGGCGCAGCAGGAACGACAGGCCATTCACCAGCCAGCGCAGCACCCCCCAGTGCCACAGCAAGGCGGCGAGCGCGGAGAAGACGATCACCAGCGGCAGGATCTGGAAGGCGATCACCAGCGGCGGCTGCGCGCCCTCTTTCAGCGCGAACGGCAAGTCCGCCCCGCCAAGATAGCCGAACATATAGGCCGAGCCCTTGAGCGTCGCCGCCTCGACCGCGCTGACCGCATTGTTGACCAGCCCGACCGCCGCCCACACCGCAGGCACCCGCACGATCAGCACCGCCAGCAGGCCTTGCAACGCCAGCGCCCCCGCGATCCAGCGCCAGCCGGGCGGGCGCTTGCGATTCTCGCTGAAGGCCCAGGCGAGGCCCAACAGCACCGCAAGGCCGATCACGCCGCGTAAGTGATCGAACAGCTCCATGCCGCTCAGCCCCGCATCCATGCGTGATATTTCTCGACCCAGTTCAGCAGGCCTTCGGGCTTGTGCGCCTTCTTCCAGTTGCCGGCGGCAAACTTGTTGGCCTCCACCATCGTCGGATAGGCGTGGATCGTGCCGAGGATCTTGTTCAGGCCGATGCCGTGCTTCATCGCCAGCACATATTCGGCCAGCAATTCGCCCGCCTGCGCGCCGACGATGGTGACGCCCAGCACGGTGTCCTTGCCGCCCGCCGGGGTCAACACCTTGACGAAGCCTTTCGTCTCGCTCTCGGCAATCGCACGGTCGAGATCGTCCAATTCGTAGCGGGTGACTTCGACCGCGATGCCCTGCTCGGCGGCCTCGCGCTCGGACAGGCCGACGCGGGCGACTTCGGGATCGAGGAAGGTGACGGCCGGGATCACGCGGTAATCGGCCTTGAACTTCCTGAACGTGCCGAACAGCGCGTTGACGCTGGCATACCACGCCTGATGGCTGGCGGTGTGGGTGAACTGGTATGGCCCCGCCACATCGCCCGCAGCGAAGATATTGGGGAATTTGGTGGCGAGGAATTCGTCGGTGACGACGGTCTTCGCGGTGTCGACCCCGATGTTCTCCAACCCGAACCCGGTCAGCCGCGCGCGGCGGCCGACTGCGACAATCAGCGTATCGAACGGCAGGCGCACCTCCGCTCCGCCATGCTCCGCGACCAGCACCTTGCCTTCGATCCGCACCGCCTTATGGCCCGTGTGAACGCTCACGCCATCATCTTCGAGCACCTTGCGGGCCAGCGCGGCAACGTCTTCATCCTCGCGCCCAAGCAGCTGGTCGGCCATTTCGACTTGCGAGACTTTCGAGCCTAGCCGTGCAAGGGCTTGGGAAAGCTCGCATCCGATCGGCCCGCCGCCCAGCACCACAACCTGCGCGGGCGCGGCATCCATTTGCGCGAAGGCGTCCCACATGGTTTCGCTGGTGAGATAGCCCGATTGCTCGATCCCGGGGATCGGCGGCACCACCGGCTCCGCGCCTGAAGCAATCACGATGCTGCGGGTGGTGAGCCTTTGCGTCCCGCCATCGTTCAGAGCGATCTCAACCGTCCACGGGTCGATCACCCGCGCATAGCCCTTCACCACATCCACCCCGAGGCCGGTGTAACGCTCCACGCTGTCGTGCGGCTCGATCGCCTTCACCGCTTCCAGCACGCGGGCGATCACCGCCTTGAACGGCACCTGCGGCTCGGCGGGCGTCAGCCCATACTTGTCGGCTCCGCGCATCATCGCCGCCACCTTCGCGCTTTTGATCAGCGCCTTGGACGGCACGCAGCCGGTGTTGAGGCAGTCGCCGCCCATGTCCCTGGCCTCGACCAGCGTCACCTTGGCCTTCACCGTCGCTGCGATATAGGCCGACACCAGCCCCGCCGCACCCGCGCCGATCACCACCATATTGCGATCGAACTTCGCGGGCCGCTTGAAGCCGGCATAGACCTTGCGCCGCTGGATGATGCCGGTCACCAGCTTGGCGAGCCACGGCACAATGCCGAGGAACACGAAAGACCCGATCAGCGTCGGCGAGATCAGGCCGGATGTGCTCTCGATCCGCGCCAGCTGCGTCCCCGCATTCACATAGGCAATCGTCCCGAGCAGCATCCCCACCTGACTGACCCAGACATAGGTCGCCACGCGGATGCGGGTGAGACCCATCACCAGATTGACCACGAAGAACGGGAAGGCGGGGATCATCCGCAAGGTGAACAGATAGAACGCCCCGTCGCGCTCTAGCCCGGCGTTGATCGCCTTCAGCCGCTCGCCAAACCGCGCCTCGATGCTGTCCCGCAGCACATAGCGCGACGACAGGAAGGCCAGCGTCGCCCCAAGCGTCGAGGCGAAGGAGACAAGGATCGTCCCCGTCACCACCCCGAACAGCGCGCCCGCCGCCAGCGTCATGATCGCCGCCCCGGGCAGCGAGGCCGCCGTCACCGCAACATAGGCAAGGAAGAATGCTGCCAGCACCGCCAGCGGGTTCTCGGCATAAAACGCCTCCCACTGGCCGAGCGCCTGCTTGATGCCCTCCAGCGTCAGATATTGTCCGAGATCGAAGGCAAAATAGGCAGCAATAACCGCCGCCAGTACGGCAATGATAACAAGCTTCTTCACGGATGATCCCTCAGCGGCGCGCAGGCCTTGGCGTATGCGGCAATCCAGCCTTTGTCGATCCGGTGCTTGAGGGCAAGCACCCATCGCCCCTCGGCCACCAGCGGCCCATAGCTGGCAATCGCGGAAGCCTCGCCGGTGTTGATGAGGTAGAGGCTGTGGCGGCGCGGGCGATAGCTGGCGCGCGGGGCCTCGCCTGCCAGAATGCTCCGGAGATTGGCGGCCAGCACCGGCCCGGCCTTGACCGCGTGGACGCCCGAATGGGCCAACGGACGGTCGGCCCGCGCGGCAACATCGCCGACGGCGAGGATATGCGGATGCGAGAGCGAGCATTGCTGCGCATCGACCAGTGCAAAGCCGTGCCCGTCCACCGCCAGCCCGCTCGCTCGCACCCAAGGCGGCGCGGCGCTGCCGGTGGCGGCGATGACGAGATCGGCCGGTTCAAGCGACGTCGCGCCCGTCATGATCGCACCGTTCACAAAGCGCGCCTCTCCCTGATGGAGCGCGATTCCCTGCCGCGCCATGGCCTTGGTGACGCGACTTCGCACGGCACAGGAGAAGCCCGGCAGCAATCCGTCCACCCCCGTCACCAGCGCCACCTGCGGACGCGGATCAGCCGCCGCGCGGTTGCGCAGCGCAAAGGCAAGCTCCACGCCCCCTGCCCCGCCGCCTGCCACCACCACTCGCGAGGGGGCAGGCATGGCAGCGAGCCGCTCGGCGAAGGCCTCGATCGGGCGGATGTCGATCAGGCGCGGGTCGGCACCCAGCAGTGCCGCGCCCTGCCCCACCCCGCCGGTGTCGAGCGACGCGCAGTCGAAGGCGATGCGCTCGCCCGCTTCAGTGGTCAGCACGCGGCGCGCAGGATCGAGCGCCGTGCAGCGCCCCGGCAGCCACTCAACCCCGGCGCGAGCGGCCAGTGCCGCGAAATCGACCAGCCCGTCATCCTTGCCATGCTGCCCCGCCAGCCAGCCGGGCACCATGCCAGAATAACGCAGCACCGGATGCGGGGTGAGCAGCAGGGTGCGGGTGCCGGGCGGCGGGCCGGCCCGCGCCCAGTCAGCCAGCACCGCGACATGGGCATGGCCGCCGCCGACCAGCAGCAGCGTCCTGCCCGCACGCGCCCCGGACATGGCAGTGGTGGCCTGCATCATCCCGCGCTCATGCCCGATCCGGCCCGGTTCAGCTACCCGCAAGGTTTGTTCGTTAACCGGCGCTCAAGGCGCGAATGCCTCGCAATAGCTAATGATAGGTTCATATCTTCATGAATTTGCACTTTGTGCATCATCCGGAACCTCGCGCGCTTTGGGCGATTAAACCATTGCAGCAATCAGTGATGCGCGCCATGCATCCGCCCGCAAGCGGCCAGCGCGCGCCAACGGGGGCAAATGCAGGCAGGACGCGCCACGTGATCACGGATCCAGAACAGAAAGGCTGCTATGGCGGTTGAAGGCCCCTCTTACGGCTCGCAGATATCGCTGACGAAGTTCTTCCGGATCTTCGCGGAAATCCTCAAGCCCGAGACCAGCTTCTACTGGCTGGCGGTGGTCTACGGCGTAGGCATAAGCCTGCTCAGCCTCGCCACGCCGATCTCGGTGCAGATGCTCATCAACACCGTCGCCAACACCGCCATGCCTGCGCCGCTGGTGATGCTGTCGGTCACCCTGTTCGTCCTGCTCGGCTTCTCCTCGCTGCTTTATGCCCTGCGCATCCATCTGATGGAGCTGTTCGCGCGGCGCTTTTATGCGCGCATGGTGAGCGAGATTTCACTGATCGCGATCTACGCCCAGAACCCGTTCTTCACCGACACCACCCGCGGCGCGCTGTTCAACCGCTATTTCGATGTGATGGTCATCATGTCGCGGATGCCGATCCTGATCCTGGACGGCTTTTCGATCCTGCTCGGCATTGCGGTCGGCTTTGTGCTGGTGTCGCTCTATCACCCGCTGTTCCTGATCTTCACGCTGGTGATGATCGTGCTGATCTGGGTCGTCTGGCTGACCTGGGGCAGCCGCGCTATCCGCGCCGCGATCGATGTCAGCCATGCCAAGCACGGCACGGCTGTCTGGCTGGGGCAGATTGGCGAATCCAACGGCTTCTTCAAGTCGCAGCAGCGCGTCGACTACGCCATCGAGCAGACCGACAAGGCAACCCACGCCTATCTCAATGCGCGGCGCATCTATTTCCGCAAGCATTTCTCGCAGACCCTCTCGTTCCTGTTCATGTATGCCACCGCCAGCGCGGTGCTGCTGGGGCTGGGCGGGTGGCTGGTGATCCAGTTCGAGCTGACGCTGGGCCAGCTGGTGGCGGCCGAGCTGGTGCTGTCGGCAGCGTTCTTCGGGGTCGCGCAGCTGGGGATCTACCTCCAGTATTTCTACGAGTTGTGCGCGGCGGGCGAGGAAGTGTCGCTGTTCTTCGATATCGAACAGGAAAAGCCGCGCGGCTCCGATCCGCTCGCCGGCAGCGATCATACGCTGGTGTTCCGGCAGGTGCGGGGCAAGGCCCGGCATGAGGATGCCGTGTTCGATTTCACCATTCCCAGCGGTGCGGTGGTAATGGCCTCGACCAGCCAGCACGGGCTCCAGCGGATGTTCACCAACGTGCTCAAGCTCTACGAGCTGCCGGGCACCGGTTACACCACGCTGGGCGGCACCGACATCAAGGATATCGAAGCGCATCACCTGCGCATGGCCGTCTATGTGCTCGACCGGCCGAGCTTCGTGCCGATGACCATTCGCCAGTATCTCAGCCTGTCCTGCCCCACCGGGGAAAGCTGGCGGATGCTGGATGCGCTGAAGGCGGTGGGCCTTGCCGGGGTGCTGCCCGGGCTCGAAAAGGGGCTCGACACCAGGATCGCCGCGACCGGCTATCCGCTCTCCACCGTCGAGCTGCTCAAACTCAAGCTGGCGAGTGCGATTCTCGCCCGGCCGCGGGTGCTGGTGCTGACCCGGCTGTTCGACCTGATCGAGCCCGAAGACCTCGCCAGCGCGCTGGCCGCGCTGCGCGACCAAGCCTACACCACGGTCATCTATTTCTCCCACCGCGAAGCCGCGCTCGGGTGTGACCGGTTCCTACACATGGAAGCCAGCGAGCAGCGCTGGTTTGACAGCTTCGCCGACTTCGCCGAGGCCCGGCGCCAGCGGCGCAGCCTCGCATCGGGCCTCCAGCTCGACAATGCCGCCGACCGGGGAGATCAGGCATGAGCGCGCTGCCCCGCCAGTCCCACCGCTTCACCGCGCTGGAATCGATCAAGATCCCGCGCGTGATGCGCACCATTTTCTACATGCTGCTGGTCGCGTTCCTGTCGATCCTGGTGTTCCTGATCTACGCCCCCTGGGTGCAGACCGCGACCGGGCGCGGCGCGGTCACCACGCTCAACCCCAACGAACGCAAGCAGGATATCAACGCGCTGGTGCCCGGCAGGGTCGAGCAATGGTATGTGCGCGACGGTAGCCGGGTGAAGAAGGGCGATCCGATCGTGCGGATTGCCGACGTCGATCCCCAGCTGGTCGAGCGTCTGCAGGCCGAACGCGGCCAGATCGAGGCGCAGCTGGTCGCCGCGCAGACCGCGCTCGCCACCGCCCAGCTCGACGAGCGGCGGATGCGCGAGCTGTATGAGGCCGGACTGGCCGCGCGGCGCGATTTCGAAGCGGCGCAGATCCGCATTGCCGAACGGCAGGGGCAGGTCGCCTCGGCACAGGCCGCGCTCAACCGCGCCGATGTCAGCCTGTCGCGTCAGTCCTCGCAGATCCTGCGCGCCCCGCGCGACGGCTTCATCCAGAGCCTCAACGCGGGCGACGCCGCCACCCTTGTCAGCGCCGGTGACGTGCTGGCGACCTTCGTGCCCTACAGCTCCGAACGGGTGGTGGAGATCTTCATCGACGGACGCGACGTCGCGCTGGTCAAGCCGGGCGACAAGGCGCGGGTGATGTTCGAAGGCTGGCCTGCGGTGCAGTTTTCGGGCTGGCCCTCGGTCGCGGTCGGCACCTTTGGCGGGATCGTGGTCGCGGTCGATCAATCGGCCCAGACCAACGGGCGCTTCCGCGTGCTGATCCGCGAGGACAAGACCGAAAAGCACAGCTGGCCGGTGGATCGCTTCGTGCGCTTCGGAGCCAAGGCGCAGGCCTGGGTGCTGCTGGAAACCGTGCCGGTGGGCTACGAAATCTGGCGTCAGCTCAACAACTTCCCGCCCGAACTCCCGGCGGAAGATACTTCCGCGACCACCGAGTGACGATGCCGCGCAGGTCTCCCTTTACCCGTCGGCGCTGGCTGGCGTGCGGTGCTGCGATGCTGGCGCTGGCCACCACCACCGCCGCGCCCGCGCTGGCGCAGGACATCGCGCCGGTCGGTGATCCTGTCGAACGGGCGATCACCACCGGGCCATTATTGCCCGATGAAGTGCTGCGCTCCTCGGCGCTGACCTTCCCGGCGATCCTCGAAGCCTTCGAGCGCGAGGCCGCCTCCCGCTCCGACCAGCTATCGGCCGACGGCGCTTTCGATCTGATGCTCAAGGGCGAATATTTCGACCGCCTTACGGGCTTCTATTCGGGCGGCTTCGGCAAGGTCGAGGCGCGCCAGCCGTTCCGGCCCTATGGCGCGGAAGTGTTCGGCTCCTACCGCATCTCGGACGGCAACTTCCCGACTTACGAGAACCAGAACTACACCAACAGCCTCGGCGAGATTAAGGTCGGCGCGCTGTTCTCGCTGCTGCGCAACCGCGACATCGACAGCCGCCGCTTCGCGATCGAGGACACCCGCCTTGCCGCCAGCCAGGCGCGGCTCGATGTGATGCTGGTGCAGCTCAACGTCCAGCTCGAAGCCCTGCGTGCCTATTGGCGCTGGGTTGCTGCCGGCGAGGAAATCCGCGTCTACGAGGAACTGCTCGAAATCGCCGAGGCGCGGCAGGTCGGCCTTTCGCGCGAGGTGCGCGAAGGCGCACGTCCGGCAATCGCGCTGACCGAGAACGAGCGCAATCTGCTCAATCGCCGCACCTTGCTTGAACAGGCGCGGCGCGATTTTGAAATGACGGCGAACAGCCTCGGCTTCTACCTGCGCGGCAATGACGGGCAGCTGATTGTCCCGACCCGCGAGATGCTGCCCGATCTGGGGCGGATGAAGGCGATTGCTCCGGCCGAGCAGCTGGCCGCCACGCCAGTGAACGAAGTGATCCGTAGCCGGCCCGAGTTGCAGACCTTCCGCCTCGCGCTGGAACGCGCCAACAACCGCATCGCGCTGCGCCGCAATGATCTTGAACCCTCGCTCAATGCCAGCGTCGAGCTGTCGCGCGATTTCGGCCAGATCGGGCCGGGCGGGCCGGGGTTCGATTCGACCGACACCGTGGTCGGGCTGACCTTCTCGGTCCCGCTCCAGCGGCGCGAGGCGCGCGGGCGGCTGCAACGCGCCGAGGCCGAGCTGCGCGAGACCGAGCTGCGCCAGCGCCGCATCGCCGACCAGATCACCACCGAAGTCGGCAACATCCTCGTCACCCTCGGCGCGGCGAGCAAGCTGACCGAACTCGCCCGCGCCGAAGTGCGGCAGGCCAACCAGATGGTCGAGGCCGAGCGCACCCGCTTCCGCCTCGGCGCGGCCGACTTCTTCCTCGTCAACCTGCGCGAGGAAGACGCCGCCAACGCCCGCATCCGCGCCATTCGCGCGGAACGCGACGGCAGGCTGGCCGAAGCAAGCTACAATGCGGCGACGATGAACCTTACTGCGCTGGGGCTGGAGTAGCTTCGGGCGCTGGTTCGGCTTCCGGTTCGGGCGCGGGTTCAGCCGCTGCTTCCCCCGCAACTTCCACCTTGCCCTCGGCCAGCCCGACCAGATCGATCGGCACATCGCGCTCGTAAGCCAGCACCCCCGGCACCGGCGGAATCCGCCCGACCAGCGCAGAGAGGAAGTTGTTGCGCTTGCCCGCCGCGCGCAGCTCGGCCCGCGCATTGGGATACTTGGCAAGGCTTTCCGGCACGCGCCAGTCTGCCGGAACCGCCGGACGGTCAGGCAGCAAGGTGCGCTCGAAGGTCGACAGCTCCAGCGCCTTGCGATCAGCCCAGCCGAGGCTGAGGAAATCGCCGAGCGAGGTGACCTGCCCGGCCTTGGCCTCGAACTTCACCGAGCCCATGCAGTAGCACGTGCCGAACACCGGCGTGCCGGGCAGGTAGAGGATCGGGCCGAGCCAGGTATATTCGCCCGGCTCCACTTCGATCAGGTAGCTGAAGCTCTTGTCCGGTTCCTCGGTCTTGTCGAACACGAACTGCGGGCCGAAGGGCACCATCATCCGCATCTCGATCGGCGTAATGGCGAAAGTCGCCTCGGTCGGCTCGATCGGTTTTTCATCGCGCGAACGGCCGGATTTCTGGGCGACTTCCCAGTTCTTGAGCCGCCCCGGATAACGCTTGAGCTCCTTCTCGAACTCCTCGCGCCACTTGGCCTCGTAATTGGCGATTTCCTCCGCGCTCGGGGCCTTGAGGAACACGCCATTGGTGCGGTTCTGCGGGCTGCGGACGAAGATATAGGCCTTGGCCGGATCAATCGCGACCTTGCCCGAAATCAGGTTCTTCAGCTCGATCGCGCGATATTCGGCATTGTCGGGCTTGAGCTTTTCGGCAGCGGCGGGTGTCGCAATCAGCGCCAGCGCGCCTGCGAGGAGGGAAAGGATGCGCTTCATGGTTCAAGCACCTCGAACTGGGGTTTCGGGCCGGACGCGACGCGCGCCTGCTTGAGCAGCGCAGCCTGGCGATCCTTGGCGTTCTCGCGGCTCAGGCCTTCCTCGAAATGGAACGCCTGCCACAGCTCCTTTTCCAGACCGTAGCGATCATAGCCCTTGTAGAACATACAGTTACGCAGGTTGACGCGCTTGATCCGGCGACGTTCGGCACTGCCGAAGATGGCATCGGCCATCAACCCGCCAATCGCCCCGCCGATCCCGCCAGCGAGCATGCCGTATTGCGACATGGCCGAGCTGATCGCAGCGCTATCCGCGCCCATGTAGAAATTGATCCCGCTGGCGAGCGAATCGCATTCGGTGATGTCGGCATAGGCCTGCGAGAAGTCGGTCCCCTCGCGGTGGAAGAAGAAATACTTGTCGAAGTCCGCCGCGACCGTTGGATCGGGCTTGTATTCGAGGCTCGGCATCTCGACCGCCTCGATCTCGGCAGTGGTGAAGACCTTCATCGGCGGTTCGGTCTTGATCGCCTGCGCCTGCACGGCAACAGGCAGGCTCGCCAGCACGGCAAGCACAGCGGTATGCAGCAATTTCATGATTGTGCGCCCCTTTCTCCCTGCCGGTGAATTGGCAGAGCGCGCAGGCGCCCGCAAGTCTAAAGCTTTCCCCGCAGCGCCTGATAGGCCGCCGCCGAGACAGTGTTGGCGAGGTTCAGCGAGCGGATCACCTGTGAGCGCATCGGCAGCTTGAACAGCCGGTCAGCGTGCTGGGCAATGATCGCCTTGGGGATACCCTTCGTCTCCTGCCCGAACACCAGAAAGGCGTCCTCGGGATAGTCCGGCTCGTAGAATGACCGTGCGCCGAATTCCTCGAACAGGAACAGCTGGTCGGCGCGCGGGGTGCGGGCGGCAAGGAAAGCGTCCCAGCTGGCATATTCGGTCAGCCGCACGTGCGGCCAGTAATCGAGGCCCGAACGCTTGACCCGCTTGTCGCTGATCTCGAACCCCAGCGGGTGGATCAGGATCAGCTCCATGTCGAGCGCCACGCACGTGCGCCCCACCGCCCCGGTGTTGCCGGGGATCTCGGGCTGGACGAGAACGATGGATGTCATGCCGCCGCCTAACCCGCGCGGCAGGCTTAGGCCAGAGGCAGGTAGAGGTCGGTCACCATCTCCGCTTCGGGGATATCGGGGCCGAAGTTGCTGCGCTCGCAGAATAGCGGGAAATCGCGCAAGGCTTCGCCACTGGCGGGCAGCCATTCGCGGTAGAGCCAGTTTGCGGGGGCCTCCAGATCGTCGGCGGGGCCAGTCAGGCGCAGGCGGGCAACGCGGCCTTCGGGGATCATCCCCTCCCCCATTCCCTCGGCGGCGACAAGGCCGGGCAGGCGCGAGCAGGCGAGCGTGACTTGCGGTTCGCCCTCACCATCGCTGTGAAAGATGTTGAAGGTGCGCGTGCGCTGCGGTCCCGCGCCATTGGCTTTGCGCCAGGCGATGAAGCGCCCGATGATTGCACCGAGCATGTGCGGCGGGCCTTCGTGGTGCAGGGTTATGATCGGGGTCGCAGCGAACCGGGCGATGGCGACATCGTCAGCGGTGTAATCGGTCATGGCGCGTTTCCTTGCTTGGGTCTGCGGCAGGATTGCCGCGTGCCACGCGCTCCAGTCCGGGGCATCGCGAAAGGCACTCGGGCTCACCCCGAAGGCCTTGCGGAACGCCTTGGCGAAAGAGTCCGGGCTCTCGTAGCCCGCCCCCAGCGCCACCGCGATTACGCTGATCTCCGGGCGGCACGCGAGCTGGAATGCTGCGCGTTTCATGCGCGACAGGCTGACATAGTGCTGCACCGGAATGCCGAAACTCGCGGCGAACTGGCGATGGAAATGGAACTTGCTGAACGCTGCAACCGCCGCAAGCGCATCCAGGCGCAGGTCGCTTTCGGGGTGCCGGTCGATATGATCCAGCACCCGCGCCATGCGCTTTGCATAGTTGGTGGCAGCGGCTTCGTTCATCCCCGTCCCTTCGTGGCAGGGGATGGTTAGCCGCGCCGAAGCCAGCTTGCCCGACCGATCTTGCGGTTCGTCAGCCCAGCTTGTCCTTGAGCAACTGGTTCACCACGGCCGGATTGGCCTTGCCCTGCATCGCCTTCATCGTCTGGCCGACGAAGAAGCCGAACAGCGCTTCCTTGCCGCCGCGGTACTGTTCGACCTTGTCGGCGTTGGCGGCGATGATCGCGTCGACCGCGGCTTCGATCGCGCCGGTGTCGCTGACCTGCTTCAGCCCTTCGGCCTCGGCGATTTCAGACGGATCGCGGCCGGTCTTGAGGACGATCTCGAAGATCTCCTTGGCCTGCCCGCCAGAGATTTCGCCCTTGTCGGCCATCGCGAGGATGCTTGCCTGTGCGCTCGCCGTGGCGTTGGCGGGATCGCCCTCATCGCCAATCGCCTTCAGCACCCCCGGCGCGACCGAGAGCGACCAGTTGGCGACCTGCGTGGCGACGGCGGCTTCATCCTTGCCAATCGCCTTGGCGGTTTCGGCCAGCAGCGTTTCAAACCGCGCGAAAGTCTCGACCTCGGCGGTCAGCTCGCGGGCGTTGTAGGGCGTGAGGCCGAGCACCTCGACGTAACGCTTGCGCTTGGCATCCGGCAGTTCGGGCAAGCTGGCGCGGCATTGGCTGAGGAAATCCTCATCCAGCACCAGCGGCAGCAGATCGGGATCGGGGAAGTAGCGGTAATCGTGCGCGTCTTCCTTCGAACGCATGGTGCGCGTCGTGCCGGTGCCGGGATCGAACAGACGGGTTTCCTGCACCACGCTGCCGCCCGCTTCCAGCACATCGACCTGCCGCATCGCCTCGTGCTCGATCGCCTGCATGACGAAGCGCACGGAGTTGACGTTCTTGGTTTCCGTGCGGGTGCCGAACGGCTCGCCAACCTTGCGCACGCTGACGTTGACGTCGGCGCGCATCGAGCCTTCTTCCATGTTGCCATCGCACGAGCCGACATAGCGCAGGATCGCACGCAGCTTGCGCAGGTAAGCCCCTGCTTCGGCAGGCGAGCGCATATCGGGCTTGGAGACGATCTCCATCAGCGCCACGCCGCTGCGGTTGAGGTCGACATAGGACATGGTCGGGTGCTGATCGTGCATCAGCTTGCCCGCGTCCTGCTCGACATGGATGCGCTCGATGCCGATGACCTTGTCTTCGGGGATGCCCGCCTTCTCGTCTGCCTCGATCAGCAGCGAGCCTTCGCCCACCAGCGGGTGATAAAGCTGGCTGATCTGGTAGCCCTGCGGCAGATCGGCGTAGAAGTAGTTCTTGCGGTCGAACCGGCTCCACGCGTTGATCTGCGCCTCGATCGCCATACCGGTGCGCACCGCCTGACGGATGCACTCGCGGTTGGGCACAGGCAGCATCCCCGGCATCGCGGCATCGACCAGCGACACCTGCGAATTGGGCTCCGCGCCGAACGCGGTCGCCGCGCCGGAGAACAGCTTGGACTGCGAAGTGACCTGCGCGTGGACTTCAAGGCCGATCACGACCTCCCATTCGCCGGTGGCACCCTGGATGCGATAGTTGCTCATTTCCTGTCCTCGTCCTCGATCACCTTGCCATCCGGCCCGAAGCGCATTTCGCCGTGATCGACGTTCTTTCTTACCCAATTGGCGACCATGAAAGTCACCGGCACCGCAAGGGCGATGCCGATCCCGGCAAGCCACAATGCGGTATCGGGGGGGGTCACCACCACTTCTCCGGCTTGGCGGTGAAGCCTGCGCGCTGCTGGATCGCGAGCCCTGCATTCAGCACGCCCTGTTCGTCGAACGGGCGTCCGACCAGTTGCAGGCCGAGCGGCAGGCCGTCGGCGTTGATCGTGGCGGGGACGCTCATCGCCGGGAGGCCTGCGAGGCTAGCGGGCACGGCGAAGACGTCGTTGAGATACATCGTCAGCGGGTCTTCGCTCATCGAGCCGAGCGGGAAGCTCGCCGTCGGCGTCGTGGGCGCGAGGATCACGTCGCACTGCTCGAAGGCACGCTCGAAGTCGCGGGCGACCAGTGCGCGGACCTTCTGGGCCTGGGTATAATAGGCGTCGTAGAAGCCAGCCGAGAGCACATAGGTGCCGATCAGGATGCGGCGCTTGACCTCGTCCCCGAACCCGGCGGCGCGGGTGGCGGCGTACATGTCCTGCAGGCCGACACCATCGGGCAGATCGCGCAACCCGTAACGCACGCCGTCATAGCGGGCGAGGTTGCTCGACGCTTCGGCAGGAGCGACAATGTAATAGGCGGGCAGCGCGTATTTGGTGTGCGGCAGCGAGACGTCGACGATCTCCGCGCCCGCATCCTTCAGCCATGCCTTGCCCTGCTCCCACGAATCGAGGATCGCCTGATCGGTGCCCTCCATCCGGTATTCGCGCGGGATGCCGACCTTCTTGCCGCGCAGATCGCTGTTCAGCGCGGCTTCCCAGTCGGGCACGTCCATCTGCAAGCTGGTCGAATCCTTCGGATCGAACCCCGCCATCGCGCCGAGCATGATCGCGCAATCCTCGACCGAACGCGCCATCGGGCCGGCCTGATCGAGCGAGGACGCGAAGGCGACGATGCCCCAGCGCGAGCAGCGCCCATAGGTCGGCTTGATCCCGCAGATACCGGTAAAGGCGGCGGGCTGGCGGATCGAGCCACCGGTGTCGGTGCCGGTCGCGGCAGGCGCAATGCGTGCGGCGACGGCGGCAGACGAGCCGCCCGACGATCCGCCGGGGGACATGGCGGCGTTCGAACCTTCCTTGCGCCACGGCGAGGTGACATTGCCGAAATAGGACGTCTCGTTGGACGATCCCATCGCGAACTGATCGAGGTTGAGCTTGCCCAGCATCCCCGCGCCCGCTTCCCACAGCTTCTGCGAAACGGTCGATTCGTAGCGCGGCGCGAAGCCTTCGAGGATGTGGCTGGCGGCGGTGGTCTGCACGCCGTGGGTGGCAAACAGGTCCTTCATGCCGATCGGCACGCCCGCCATGCTGCCCAGCGTTTCGCCCGCAGCGCGCGCTGCATCGACCTTGTCGGCGGCGGCCAGCGCGTGATCGGGGGTGGTGACGATGAACGCGTTCAGCGCCGCAGCTTCGGCCACGGCGGTGTTGAAGGCCTCGGCCACTTCGCGCGCGGTAAAGCTGCCGCCGCGCACACCGTCGCGGATTTCCTTCACACCGAGAGAGGTCAGTTCGGTCACTAGCAAACTCCGTTCGTGCTGAGCCTGTCGAAGCACCGTTTTTCTTGTTCGACGGTCGCACTGAAAGAAAAGCAGCCCTTCGATCCTTCGACAAGCTCAGGACTTCAGGGCGAACGGGGATAGAAGTCCCCCTACTCGATCACCTTCGGCACGCCGAAGAAGCCGTGCTCTGCCGCGGGCGCGTTGGCCAGCACGTCGCCCTGCTTGCCGCCGCCGGTGAGCGGATCGGCATCGACCACGTCATCACGCAGGCGCAGCGTGTTGGGGATCACCGCCGCCATCGGCTCGATCCCCGTGACGTCCACTTCGCCCAGCTGCTCGACCCACTGGAGGATGCCGTTCAGTTCCGGCACCATCCGTTCCAGCGCTTCGTCATCCATGCGGATGCGCGCCAGCGAGGCGATCTTGGCTACGGTTGCCTTGTCGACCGACATGGCGTCCCTCCTTACTGTGCCGGAGCCGGAGCGGGAGCCGCGCCCGGAGCGCCACCACCTGCACCGGCACCTGCACTGCCTTCAGCGCCGCCCATCTGCGACTGCATAGCCTGCTGCAGGATCGCGAGATTACGCTCGAAGGTTTCCTTGCTCATGATCTCGACCACCTCGATCTCGAATTCGAGATCGGCATTCGGCGGGATCGGCGCGCCCGGAGGCGGTTCGGCGCCGTAGGCCTTGTCGGCCGGAATGAAGAGATTGTACTTGCCGCCCTTCTGCATCTGCTTGAGGCCTTCGAAGAAGCCCGGGATCGCCGCACCTTCCTCGATCGGGAAGGGCGTGCCCTTGGGGAACAGGCCTTCGATCGGCAGCGGAATCTCGCGCGATTCGTCGAACACCGTGCCGTCGGTCAGCTTGCCCTTGTAATTGAGCCACACGACCTCGCCTTCCTTGGGCATCGGGCCGGTGCCTTCGACGATGGTGTCGAGATCGACCCCGCGCGGCACGGCCGACCAGGCCAGGCCAGCGCCCACAGCGATGGCAAGCAGAACGCCGATCCACAGCTTGGTCAGCGAGCCCTTGGCAACGGGCTGGATCGGAACGCGGGTAATCTCGGTCATGTCATGATCCTGATGGTCGCGGCTTTCGGCCTGCGTGATAACAGCAAAAGGGCGCGGGGTTTAGCCGCGCCCTGATGGCTTATCGCAAAGGGTGTTTCAAGCGGTTCCGGTAGCGGAGACGCGCCTGACAACGGGATTATTTGCTCCCGTCACGCTCCAGCCGCTTGCGCTCAAGCTTGCGGGCGCGGCGCACGGCGGCGGCCTTTTCGCGGGCGCGCTTTTCCGAGGGCTTTTCGTAGTGGCGACGCAGCTTCATCTCGCGATAAACGCCTTCGCGCTGCAGCTTCTTCTTGAGCGCGCGCAGGGCCTGATCGACATTGTTATCGCGAACCATGATTTGCATAAACGACGACTACCTCATGTCCAAACGCCCAGAGCCCCACTTGCGAATCAGCGCGGGGATGCGCGGTGAATTTCCAATGAAAGACGGGCGAATCCCAAGCGGGAGACGCCCTCAATACGGCGCCCCGCTAGTCCAACAGCGGCGCAAAGGCAACCCGTCAGCGCGCATTGGTGCGGCAAGCCAAACTATGCAGAGCGCCCCGCCCTCGCTATGGGCGGGCAATGGCCGGTGAAATCTCCCCTCTTGTTGCAAGCCTTCAGGTCGCCCTTGGCGGCGCGGGGGGCGCGGTGCTGCGCTACCATGTCGGCCGCGCGGTGACGGGCCTTGCCGGGCCGGGCAATGCCTTTCCGTGGGGCACGCTGGCCGTCAATCTGGTGGGCAGTCTGGCGATGGGCGTGCTGGTCGGCTGGCTGGCGCGCGGCACGGCCTCGGCCCAGACCGGCGAGAGCGTGTGGCTGCTGGTGGGCGTCGGCCTGCTGGGCGGGTTCACCACCTTCAGCGCCTTTTCATCCGAGCTTGTCACGCTCGTCCATCGCGGCCAGCCCGGGCTGGCGGCAGGCTATGCGGCCGCCTCGCTGATCGCAGGCATGGCCGCCATCATCATCGGCCTTGTTGCCGCTCAGAGTGTGCAATGACCGAGATATCTTCTTCCGAAAACAACGTCCGCCAGTTCACCGTGTCCGAGGATGACGACGGCATCCGGCTGGACCGCTGGTTCAAGCGCAATCTGCCGCAGGTCGGCTTTGCCACCGTGTCGCGCTGGGCGCGCACCGGACAGATCCGGGTCGATGGCAAGCGCGCCAAGCCGGAAGACCGCTTGGAAGCAGGCCAAGTGCTGCGCGTTCCGCCGGGCGGGGAGGATGCGCCTGCGGCCCGCAAAGCCGCGCCCCGCGCGCGCACATTGACGCCAGAACAGATCGCCGAAGCGCGCGACATGGTGATCCGCGAGACGCCGACGGCCATCGTGCTGAACAAGCCGCCGGGCCTCGCCACGCAGGGCGGCAGCAAGACGACCAAGCATGTCGACGGGCTGCTCGACGCCTTTGTCGAGGACGAGCGCACGCCGCGCCCGCGCCTTGTCCACCGGCTCGACAAGGACACGAGCGGAGTCCTGCTGATCGCCCGCACACCCGGGAGCGCCGCGAGTTACTCCAAGCGCTTCGCCAGCCGCTCGGCGCGCAAGGTCTATTGGGCGCTGGTGGTCGGCAAACCGCAATTGTCCGAAGGCATGATCGACGCCCCGCTCGCCAAACAGCCGGGCACCGGCGGCGAGAAAATGCACATCGACGAGGAAAACGGCGCGGCGGCCAAGACGCGTTACCGTGTGGTCGACAGTGCAGGCCAGCGCGCGTCATGGGTCGAGCTGGAGCCGATGACGGGCCGCACCCACCAGCTGCGCGTCCACATGGCGGCGATCGGCCATCCGATTGTCGGCGACGGCAAGTATGGCGGGCAGGACGCGTTCCTGACCGGCGCGGTCAGCCGCAAGATGCACCTGCACGCCCGCCGCCTCATCATCACCGAGCCCAAGGCGGGTGAGGGAACGGGCGGCAAGCTGGATGTCACCGCCGAACTGCCGCCGCATTTCGCCATGAGCATGGAAGTGCTGGGCTTTGATCCGGGGCTCTCGGATGCTTCGCCGCTGCGCGAGGATATCACCGAGAAGACGCCGGAAGAAAAGAAGCAGGCCGCCCGCCGTCACTTCAAACAGGCGCGCAAGGAAACCCGCAGCCCCCGCCGGGCACGCGGTGCGGCGAATGCCAAGGCCAAGCCGAAGGGCAAAGCTCCGGCCAAACCCAAGGCGGGGCCCAAGGCTGGGCCCAAGGCGGGCACCAAGCCGGGCCCCAAGCCCAACGGAGCAGGCCGCAAGCCGAGCCGCTGATGCACCCCGATCCGCTCTACCGCACCGATGATCGCGCCCTGTGCGAAAGCCTGATCGACGAGATCGGCTTCGGCATGGTATTCGCGGCTACCCCTGATGGCCCGCGCGTGGCGCATACGCCTTTGCTCTCCACCGGCGACGGGGCGATCCAGTTCCACCTCGCGCGCGGCAATGCGCTGGCGCGGCATCTGGAGGGCGGGACGGCGCTGATCGTGGTCAACGGGCCGGACGCCTATGTCAGCCCGCGCTGGTACGACAACCGCGACACCGTGCCCACCTGGGATTACGTCGCGCTGGAGCTGGAAGGCCGGGTGCGGCGGATGGACGACGAAGGGCTGGAGGCCTTCCTCCACGCCGCCATCGCAAAGCACGAGGCCCGGCTTGAGGGCGCGCTGTGGCGGGCGGAGGAATCCTCGAACAAAGTCTGGTCTGGCCTGTTCCGCGGCATTGTCGGGTTCGAGCTGGAAGTGCTGGCGTGGCGGCCCACGATCAAGCTGTCGCAAAACAAGCCCGCCGCAACCCGCGCCCGCATCGCCGCCGGACTGGAGGACGCCGGTTCCGCCGCCCTCGCCCATCTGGTGCGGAGTATGGCGGCATGAGGCTCGCTGTGTTCGATTGCGACGGCACGCTGGTCGACGGGCAGGCCGATGTCTGCTGGGCGATGGAGCGTGCTTTCAGCCGCGCCGGGCTTGCTGCGCCCGATGTGTCGCTGGTGCGCCGCGCAGTCGGCCTCAGCCTGCCGCAGGCGGTCCGCGCGCTCGCGCCGGACCTGAGCGAGGATCAAAACCGCGCCGTCACCGAATACTACCGCACCAGCTTCCGCGCGCGGCGCGAGGAAGGCCTGCTTGACGAGCCGCTCTATGACGGCATCGCCGAATTGCTGACCGCCTTGCGCGATAGCGGCTGGCAGCTCGCCGTCGCCACCGGCAAGTCGGATCGCGGGCTGGCCGCCTGCCTTGCCACCCACGGCATCGCCGATATGTTCGTCTCGCTCCAGACCGCCGACCGCCACCCCTCCAAGCCCCACCCCGCGATGCTCGAAGCCGCGCTGTTCGAGGCGGACGCGCTGCCCCAGCAGGCGGTGATGATCGGCGATACCAGTTTCGACATGCTGATGGCCCGCAGCGCCGGGGTGCGCGGGGTCGGCGTAGCATGGGGCTATCACGCTCCGGCGGAATTGCTGGCGAGCGGCGCGCTGAGCGTTGCCGACACAGTCGCCGCGCTGTCGCAGGCGCTTGAGGAGGCGCTGGCATGAGCCGTTCCCCGCACGAGGCGGCCGAGGCGCTCGCCAAGCAACGCCTGATCATCCTCACCGCCATCCGCTTCAGCGGGATCGCGCTGGTGCTGATCGGCTTTGCCATCGTGCGCAAGGTGATCGACCTGCCGTGGGCGGTGGGGGCGGTGTTCGCGGTGGTGGGGATGCTCGAATTCTTCTTCCTCCCGCGCGTCATCGCGCGCCGCTGGAACGGGACGGACGGGCCGAGACGATGATCCGCAGGTTCTACAAAAACGTGGCGCTGGCGCAGCAGCCCGGCGGATTTCAGGTGATGCTCGACGCGCGCGGGGTCAAAACCGTGGGCGGCGCAGCCCAACTCGCGCCGACACAGGTGCTGGGCGAGACGTTGGCGGCGGAATGGCGGCGGCAGGGCGACAAGATCGACCCGGCCACCCTGCCCCTGCGCGACATGGCCGATTACGCGATCGACATTGTCGCGCCCGATCCGGCGGCGGTGGCGCGCGGCCTTGTCGCCTATGCCGACACCGATACGCTGTGTTACCGCGCCGATCCTGACGAGCCGTTGCACGCGCGCCAGCAACAGGTGTGGGAGCCGCTACTCGGGGCTTTCGAGGCCGCGCATGGCGTCACACTCACACGGGTGAGCGGCATCGTCCACCGCCCGCAGCCGCCCGCGACGCTGGCGGCGCTGGAGGCGCGGCTGCTTACGCTCGATCCCTTCGTGCTGGCCGGGGTGGAGGCGATGGCGAAGCTCGCCGCCTCGCTCGTTACCGCGCTCGCCGCGCTCGATGCGACCGGCGAGGAGGAGCCGCTGGCGCTGTGGCAGGCGGCGTGTCTTGAGGAGGAATGGCAGGCCGATCTGTGGGGCCGCGACTGGGAGGCCGAAGAACGCCGCACCCGGCGCGAAGCCGATTTCCTGCGCGCCTGCGGCTTTGCGCGGCTGGCGCGGAGTTAATCCCGGGAGCCGTTCGGGCTCTGGCCCTAGCCCCCCACCGCCCAATCGGCAGCCTCTCCCGCAACCGTGTTCGCCACGCGGTTGAGCGCTGCGGCGACGCTGCGCGATTCCGCTGCCACCCCACTCTCGCGCGCTTCGAAGCGGCGGGTGGTGGCGTTGCCTTCGCTGTCCACCCGGATCGCGTCATAGCGCACCACCACCGACGCGTTCTGCGCATCATAGCCCATGTCGATCAGCGTCCCGCGCAAGGTGGTGGTGGCAAGCGCCACCGTCTCGTCCCCGTCCAGCACCAGCGCCGCGCCGCCGCTGCGAGCGCGCAATGTCTCGCCCAACAGGTGGCGGAACAGGCGCGCGGGCTTTTCGACCCAGAAGGCACCCTTGAGATAGGCGATTTCGGTGTCGCTCACCTGCACCGGCACCCGCAGCACATCGAGCTTGGCCGGGGCATCGAGCGCCAGCACCGCCAGCACCTTGCGATCGGGCGCGGCGGTTGCGCCGCTGCCATCGGGCGCGCGGGCGGCGGGGCTGAGGGTCAGCAGGCTTTCGGGCGGAGGGCCGCCAAGGCTGATGCAGCCGCCAAGGCCAAGCGCCAGAGCGAGCGGAGCGGTGAAACGCAAGGCGGGGTTCGTCAACATGGCCAAAATCCTCACGGCTTGTAGTCCGGCAGCGTCTTGCCGCCCACCAGCGCGCCCGCGCCTTCGCTTTCGAGCTTTTCGGTGAGCGACCGCAAGCTCCGGCTGGTAGCGCGCAGGTCCTGCAAGGTCGCCTCGGCATTGGGCAGCGTGCTTTCGCGCAGCTGCTTGGCCGCCGGGCGCGTGTCCTCCAGCGTGGCCGCCAGCGAGGCCGCCGCCGCATTGGCCGAGCGCAGCGTCGCGCGCAGCTCGGCGGCGAGCGGCTTGCCGTCCTGCGTCACCAACTGGTCGGTCGAACGGGTCAGCTGCTCGACCGCGTCCAGCGTCTGGTTGAATTCGTCGAGCGTCGTCTGGAACTGCTCCAGATTGGCCGTCAGCGCCGGAGTGGCATCGGCCAGTCCGCCGGTCAGGCGGTTGGTGTTCTTGAGAATGCCGGAGATTTCCTGCTGGTTTTCCGGCCCGAGAATGGTGTTCAATTGCTCGGTCAAGGTCGCCAGCCGCTCCAGCAGCACCGGCGCGTTGGCGACGATCTCGCCGAAGCCGCCGCGCCCCGGGGGGATCACCGGACGGCCTTCGGGGCAGGCCGTCGTCTCGCAGGTAATCGGCGGAGCGCCCTTGCGCGCGCCATTGAGCAGGATGGTGGAAACGCCGGTAAAGCTCGCCTCGATGGTCGCCTCGGTGCCGACCAGAATCGGCACGTCGTTCTTGACCTTCACCCGCACGCGCACGAATTCGGGATCGCCCTTGGCCAGCGCGATTTCCGTCACCTGCCCCACCGGCACGCCTGCGAAACTCACCTGACTGCCATTGGCAAGGCCGGACACCGACTGGGCATAGAAAATGTCGTATTCGCGCTGATCGCCCTGCCCCAGCCGCGCGATCCAGACGATGAACGCCGCCAGACCCGCCAGCAGCGCCAACGTGACCGCACCGACCCAGAGATGGTTCGCTCTTGTTTCCATGTGCGTTCCCTATGCAGCCCGGCAGGCGGCTGTGTCCAACATTCTCTGGCTCATTCCCGCCCCCGCATGTGCGAGGCGTGCGCCGCCCGGCCGCGCGGGCCGTTGAAATATTCCTCGATCCACGGGTGCCCGGTGGCGATCAGTTCGGGGATAGTGCCGACCGCGATGATCTTCTTCTCGGCAATCACCGCCACCCGGTCGCAGATTTCATACAGCGTATCGAGATCGTGGGTGATGAGGAAGACGGTGAGGCCGAGCGTCTCCTTCAGGTCGCGGGTCAGCCGGTCGAAATTGGCCGCGCCGATCGGATCGAGGCCCGCCGTCGGCTCGTCAAGGAACAGCAGTTCGGGATCGAGCGCCAGCGCGCGGGCAAGACCGGCGCGCTTCTTCATCCCGCCCGACAGTTCCGACGGATATTTCGCCACAGCGCTTTCTGGCAGGCCCGTCAGCAGCACCTTGTAGCGCGCGATTTCAGCCCGCAGCGAGGGTTCAAGCTCGGGGTAGAACTGGCGCAGCGCCACTTCGACATTCTCGCCCACTGTCAGCGTCGAGAACAGCGCCCCGCCCTGAAACAGCACCCCCCAGCGGCTGCGCACGCCGATATTGCTGTCGGGATCATTGTCGGTGATGGTGTGGCCGAGCACCTCGACCCGCCCCGCGCTGGGGCGCTGCAAGCCGATGATCGAGCGCATCAGCACCGATTTGCCGCTGCCAGAGCCGCCCACCACGCCCAGAATCTCGCCGCGCCGCACAGTGAGATCGAGATCCTCGTGCACGCTGAAATCGCCGAAGCGGTTGGCAAGCCCCTCCACCACAATCGGCGGCGGCTCGTCAGGGGTGTGGAAATGGCCCGTCATCAGCCCCACCCGATCTCGGTGAAGAACACCGCAAAGAAGGCATCGAGCACGATCACCGCGAAGATCGCCGAGACCACCGCCATCGTCGTGCGGCGGCCGACTTCCTCGGAATTGCCGCGCACCTGCAGGCCGTTGTAACACCCCGCCAGCGCGACGATCAGGCCGAACACCGGCGCCTTGATCAGCCCGACCCACAGATCATGCGTGGGCACCACTTCCTGAATGCGGGCAAGGAAGGTCCAGAACGGAATGCCGAGCGTCATCTCGCCCACCACTGCCCCGCCGACAATCGCCACCACCGACGCATAGAAACCGAGCAGCACCATCATGAAGGTCGCCGCGAGGATGCGCGGGATCACCAGCACTTCGACTGGCGAGATGCCGATGGTGCGCATCGCGTCGATCTCCTCGGTCAGTTTCATCGTGCCGAGTTGCGCGGCGAAGGCGCTGCCGGATCGGCCCGCCACCATGATCGCGGTCATCAGCACGCCGAGTTCGCGCAAGGTGATGCGCCCGACGAGGTTGACCGTCAGCGCCTCGGCCCCGAATTGCTCCAATTGCACCGAGCCCTGCTGGGCGATGACGATGCCGATCAGGAAGCTCATCAGGCCGATAATCGGCAGCGCGGTGACGCCCACCAGCTCCATCTGGTGCACCAGCGCCTTGAGCGGGAAGCGGCCCGGATGGCGCATCAGGCTCGCCACGCCGAGCAGGATCTGGCCGAAGAAGGCGACCACGCCATACAGCCCCGAACGCGCGGCAAAGACCTTGCCGCCCACCGCCAACGGCACGCGTTCCCACACCGGCACGATCGTGGGCCCGATATCGCTGCTGGGCTCGATCCCGCGCACTGCGGCGAGCAGCCGTTCGGCCGCCGCGCTGGCGCCAGTAATTTCCGCCTGATGCTGGCGCGCGATGCGGCACACCACCCATGCGCCGACGGTGTCGATATCGTCGACCGCGGCCAGATCGACCGCGCTGACAGGGCCGGCAATGGCGCTCACCCCGCGCTCGAACGGCGCGATCGCTGCCAGCACAAGCTGGCCAGACAGCACCAGCCGGGAACCTCCCGCGCCGTCCTCCACCAGCGAATATTGCGCGGCTTCCTGCATTACGCTGCCGGTATGGGGAGATTTTCCGCCGCCGACAAGGCTCTCGCGCCCGCTGTCGTGCGGCAGACATTGCACCGCAGCATGGTTGCTGGCATGGCGCGGCCCATCATGAGCACCACTTTGCCCACCACTTTCGACCCCGCCGACATCGAAGCGCGCTGGTATGCCCACTGGGAAACGCAAGGCCTGTTCCGGCCCGAGCGGCCCGAGGCCGAAGCCTACACCATCGTCAACCCGCCGCCCAATGTGACGGGCAGCCTCCATATCGGCCACGCGCTCGACAATACTTTGCAGGACGTGGCGATCCGTTACGAACGCCTGCGCGGCAAGGACGCCTTGTGGGTGGTCGGCACCGATCACGCCGGGATCGCGACGCAGATGGTGGTCGAGCGCCAGATGGAGGCGCGGCAGGACAAGCGCACCAATTACTCGCGCGAGGCCTTCATCGAGAAGGTGTGGGAGTGGAAGGCCGAAAGCGGCGGCACCATCACCAACCAGCTGCGCCGCCTCGGCTGCTCGATGGACTGGAGCCGCGAGCAGTTCACGATGGACCCGCACTTTACCCGCGCGGTGATCAAGACCTTCGTCGATCTGTATAACGATGGCCTCATCTACCGCGACAAGCGGCTGGTGAACTGGGACCCGAAGCTCAAGACCGCGATTTCCGATCTTGAGGTCGAGACGCAGACCATTGCGGGCAGCTTCTGGCACTTCAAATACCCGCTCGCCGACGGGGCGACCCTGCCCGATGGCCGCGACTATCTCGAAGTCGCCACCACCCGTCCCGAAACGATGCTGGCCGACATGGCCGTCGCCGTGAACCCTGCGGACGAGCGCTACCAGAGCGTGATCGGCAAGTTCGTTGTGCTGCCGCTCACCGGTCGCCGCATTCCGGTGATCGCGGACGAACACGCCGATCCGGAACTCGGCTCGGGCTGCGTCAAGATCACGCCGGGGCATGATTTCAACGACTTCGAAGTCGGCAAGCGCGCCGGAATCGCGGCGAGCGAGATGCTCAACATGCTCGATGCCGAGGCGAACGTGTGCCAGACGGCGGACGGGCTGGTGCCGGAGGAATTCCTCGGCCTGCACCGCTTCAAGCGGGACGGCGTCGATGGCGCGCGCGAGCTGGTCGTGAAGCGGATGAAGGAGCAGGGCTACCTCATCCCCCACATCACCAAGTCCAAGGACGGCGAGGAGATCGAACACGACGCCGAGCCGCGCCAGATCGCCACCCCCTTCGGCGACCGCGGCGGCGTGGTGATCGAACCGTGGCTGACCGACCAGTGGTATGTGAACGCGGCGGAACTCGCCAAGAAGCCGATCGCAGCGGTGAAGTCTGGCGAAATCCAGATCGTCCCCAAGACGTGGGAAAAGACCTTCTTCAACTGGATGGAGAACATCCAGCCGTGGTGCGTCAGCCGCCAGCTGTGGTGGGGCCACCGGATTCCGGCGTGGTTTGCCGACGATGGCCGCTGCTTCGTGGCCGAAACAGCCGAGGCCGCGCAGGCACTCGCGGGTGAAGGCGTCACGCTGCGACAGGACGAGGACGTGCTCGACACGTGGTTCTCCTCCGCGCTGTGGCCCTTCGCCACGCTGGGTTGGCCGGAGGCGGGCAGCCCGCTCCTCAACAAGCACTTCCCCAACTCGCTCCTCATTTCCGGCTTCGACATCCTGTTCTTCTGGGATGCGCGGATGATGATGATGGGCTTTTACAACATGGGGCAAAAGCCCTGGGACAAGCTCTATCTCCATGGACTCGTGCGTGCGGCCGATGGCGCGAAGATGTCGAAGTCCAAGGGCAATGTCGTCGATCCGCTCGGCCTGATCGACCAGTACGGGGCCGATGCGCTGCGGTTCTTCATGGCGGCGATGGAAAGCCAGGGCCGCGACATCAAGATGGATGAACGCCGCGTCGAGGGATACCGCAACTTCGCCACCAAGCTGTGGAACGCGGCGCGCTTCTGCCAGTCGAACGGCATCGGCGCGTCGGACACCATCAAGGCCCCGGCGGCGCGGCTTGCGGCCAACCAGTGGATCATCGGCGAGGTGCAGCAATGCGTCGCCGAGATCGACAAGGCGATGGCCGATCTGCGCTTCGATGCGGCGGCCAATGCGATCTACCAGTTCACGTGGAGCAAGTTCTGCGACTGGTATCTCGAATTTATCAAGCCGGTCTTCGCCGGTGACGCCGACAGCCCGCCCGCCGTCGAAACCCGCGCGGTGGCCGGCTGGGCGCTCGACCAGATCCTCGTCATGCTCCACCCCTTCATGCCCTTCATCACTGAAGAGCTGTGGCACAAGCTGGGTGAGCGCCCCTACGAGCTGATCGTGGCGCAATGGCCCAATCCGGAAGCCGAGGTCAGCAAGGAAGCGACCGACGCGATCGACTGGGTGATCGACCTCACCACCAACACCCGCAGCGCCAAGAACGAGCTCGGCATTGCGCCCGGCGCGAAGCTGGCGGCGTGGCTGGCGAACCCCTCGGACGTGGCGGCGCGCACTATCGAGCGTTCCTCCGCCGCAATCGAGCGCTTGGCGCGCCTCGTCCCCGTCACCATCGGCGAGGCCCCGGCAGGCCCCGCCATGCAGGTGACGGCGGGCGAGGATGTGTTCATCATCCCGCTTGAAGGCATCGTCGACATCGCGGCCGAAAAGGCGCGGCTCGAAAAGGCGCTGGCGACCAGCACCAAGGAAGCCAAATCGCTCGAAGGCCGCCTCTCCAACCCCGCCTTCGCTGAAAAGGCCAAGCCCGAAGCGGTGGAGAAGGCCCGCGCCGATCTCGCCCACCATGCGGGCGAGGTGGAGCGGTTGACGGCGGCGCTGGCGCGGCTGGGGTAACCCCCCGCCGCGCTGCCCGGGCGGCTACTTCAGCGGCTTGTGCTGTTCGATCAGGAACGGCGGCGCATAGCCCGCCTCGCCAAAAGTCTGCGCGATCAGCTTGTTGGTGTCGAAATAGACCTGCCAGTAATGATCCGTGTGGCAATAGGGCCGCACCGCCAGCACCGTCCCGCGCTCGTTGAAATCGAGGATTTCGACATCGGGCGCAGGCTCGGCGATGACGTTGGGGATCGCCGCCAGCGCCGGCTTCAACCGCGCAATCGCGTCAAGCGGATCGACCCCGAAAGCCAGCTGCGCGGTGCGATCGACCCGGCGATAGGCATGGGCCGAATAGTTCTTCACCACATCGCCCGAAACCTTGGAATTGCCGACGATGGTCTGCACGTTATCCGGGCTGGTGATGACGGTGTTGAACAGGCCAACCTCCGTCACCGTGCCTTCAACCCCGCCGCCGACGATATAGTCGCCGACCTTGTAGGGGCGGAAGATGATCAGGAACGCCCCGGCCGCAAAATTGCCGAGCAGGCCCGACCATGCCGCGCCCACCGCCAGGCCGACACCGGCAAGCAGCGCGGCAAAGCTGGTCGTCTCGATCCCGAAGAAGCCGAGGATCGCCACCACCAGCACAATATTGAGCAGCACCGCGAGGATCGAGGCGATGTAGCGTTGCAGCGTCGGATCGAAATTGCGCGCGGTCAGCACCCGTCCGAGAATGCCGATCGCGAAGCCGATCAGCCAGCGCCCGATCATATAGAGCGCAAAGCCCGCCGCGATCTGCAGCGCGGCCTCGGTGACTGCCGTGGTTATCGTCGCCCAGTCCATTTCCATGATACACTCCCCTGTTCCGGTCATGATCGAGCCTGCCACCCATCCGGCGGGCGGATGGCATGACGCACGGCAATTCTATCACAGTGTTTCGGATTGCGGCAGTGCCGCGCGGGCGACCTTGGCCAATGGCGAGGACGGACGGGCCGCACGGGAAATTTCCTACCGGGCTTTTTCATGGCATAGGCCGCCCATGATGATCCGCCCAAGCCACGTTTCCGCGCGCAAGCCCCGTGTCCGTCCGCTGGCGCGGATGGCGGACAACATGATGATTATAGGCGATTATCTGGCAAAGGCGAAACCGGACAGGGTGTCCGCTTTGTCCGGTTTGCAGGAGCGGCGGGCATGAACCTCGTGCTTGCAACTGACGACACCGGCGGGCCGGAAATCTTCGCCAGCCTGCAAGGCGAGGGGCCGAGCCAGGGGATGCCGGTCGCCTTCATGCGGCTGTCGCGCTGCAACCTCGCGTGCACGTGGTGCGACACGGCATACACCTGGCGGTTCGAAGGCGATAACCGGCCCCACCGCGACGGCATCGCCTTCGAGCGCCGCGCCAATCAGGTGACGCTCTCGCCGGAAGAAACCGCCGCGCGCATCGCCGCGCTGGGGCAGAAGCGCCTCGTCATCACCGGGGGCGAGCCGCTGTTGCAGGCGGGCGCGCTGGCCGAGATGCTGGCGCACCTGCCGGACATCAGCGTCGAGATCGAAACCAACGGCACCGTCGCAAGCCCTGCGCGGCTCGATATCCGGGTGGATCAATACAATGTCAGCCCCAAGCTGGCGCATAGCGGCAACCCGGCCGATCTGGCGTTGATGCCCGAACGGCTCGACGCATGGGCAAGCGATCCGCGCGCGTTCCTGAAGTTCGTGGTCGCGTCGCCGGAGGACGTGGCCGAGGTGCTGGAGCTGCAACGCCGCTACCGCTTCCGGCCGGGCCACGTGTATCTGATGCCCGAAGGCACAGACAGCGCCACCCTGCGCCAGCGGCAGGGGTGGTTGTCAGAGGAATGCCTCAAGCACGGCTTCCGCATGAGCGACCGGCTGCATATCCACCTTTATGGGGACACGCGAGGCACCTAGATATTCGTCATCGCGAGGAGCGTAGCGACGCGGCGATCCATGGACCAACCGAGCCATCAGCCGCAGCGTCAGGCCATGGATTGCTTCGCTTTGCTCGCAATGACGAAAGCGGAATCTTACCCCTGCGATCTCCAGCGCATCACCACGCGCTCGACCAGTTCTTCCTCGCCGCCATCGTGGCTCCACAGATCGACGAAGCTCGGGTCTTCGGAAGCCGGGCGGCGGTGTTCTTCGAGGTTGTCGAAGGTCACGCGGATCGGGATCGCCACGCCCTCGCCGCAGATGATGCATTCGCGGTTGCGCAAGGCGGGGATCGAATCGAGGAACCCGCGCGCGCCTTCGGGCATCGCGGCTTTCACGAAGGCTTGGTCGCGGTCGTTGTTGAGGCGCATCGAGATGATCGTGCCGCACTGCGACAACACGCCTTCGGCCAAGTCGGACGGGCGCTGGGTGATGAGGCCCAGCGAAATGCCGTATTTACGCCCTTCCTTGGCAATCCGGCTGAGGATCTTGGCGACCGAGGAACCGTCGGAGTTCTTCTCGTTGGGGACGTAGCGGTGCGCTTCCTCGCACACCAGCAGGATCGGCCGGGTCTTTTCCTCGCGGCCCCAGATGGCAAAGTCGAACACCAGGCGCGACAGCACCGCCACCACGGTCGAGGTAATGTCCGACGGCACGCCCGACACGTCGATGATCGAGATCGGCTTGCCGAGGCCGGGCATCCGGAAAATCTTGCTGATGAAGGCGGTCATGGTGTCGCCCACCAGCATGCCGGAGAACATGAACTGGTAACGCGGATCGGCCTTCAACTCGTCAAGCTTGCCCTTGATCCGCATATAGGGCGCGGACGAGGTCGCCTTGTCGAGCTTGCCCATCTCGTCCTGGAGGATGTTGCCGAAATCGGACAGCAGGTAAGGGATCGGCGAATCCACCGTGATCTTGCCCATCGTCTGCGCCAGCCGGCTTTTCGAACGCGCAGCCAGCAGGCACTTGGCGAGAATATCGGCATCGACCTGCCGTTCGTTGCCACTGCTGGACAGCAGGACTTCGCAGTGTTCCTCGAAGTTCATCAGCCAGTAGGGCATCTGGAGGTTGGAAACGTCGAGGATCTGCCCGGTCTGGCGGAACGCGGCGGAATATTCGCCGTGCGGGTCGATCATCACGATATGACCCTTGGGCGCGGCCTCGCAGATGCGGTGCAGGATCAGCGCGGCGCTGGTCGACTTGCCGGTGCCGGTCGATCCGAGCAGCGCGAAGTGCTTGCCCAGCATCGCGTCGATATAAAGCCCGGCGCGGATGTCCTTGGTCGGGAACACCTTGCCGATGGTGATGGCGGCGCGGCCATCGCTGGCGTAGATCTGTTCCAGATCGCGGGTGGTGGCCGGATAGGCCATCGCGCCCGGCACCGGATAACGGGTCACCCCGCGCCGGAACCCGTGGATGCGCCCCGTCAGCTTTTCCTCGCCGCCTTCGCCGAGGAAGTCGATATGGGCGATGATCCCGCCTTCGGTGCGGCGGTCCTTGCGCTGGTCGCGCACAGAGGCGAGCAGCCAGGCATCGCCGACGCGGATCTTGATCTGGCTGCCGACCTGCCCGGCCAGCGCCACCGAAGGATCGGGATCCTTCATGCAGTCATTGATGCGCTGGAGATCGAAGGCCACCTGCGAGCCGGAGCCGGACACTTCCAGCACCACGCCGATCGGCAGGCGCGAATTGTCAGGCATGGGCGCGCCGGTGGCCGGGGCATGATCCTCCGCCGCCCCGAGCGCGGGGCCAGTGAAGCGTTCGAAATCCTGCCTGCCGTGATCGGTCATGCGCGCCTTTCCCTGCGCCAGCTACATCTGGAGCAGCAAGCGATAGGGGGCACGAGGTTAAGATCGGGTCAACATTGTGCCTGCACGGCAGGCGCCTCAGCCGCGGGCGAACAGGCGTCCGGCGACCCAGCCCATCGCCAGCGAAAGCGCGATCGCGCCCAGCCCGTAAACGAACGACCAGCGCTGCGCGGCGGCCACCACCCGGCCTTCCAGCCCGACTTTCTCGACCTCGATCCGCGCCGTCGCGCTCGCCAGCACCCTGCCGCGGGCAATCGCGAAAGTCTCGGCGGTGTAGCGCCCGGTGGTGACGTTGGAAGGCAGATCGATGCGCGCCTGATACAGCACGCCCTCGCTGATGCGCACGCCATCGGGATTCTGCTGGTAGAGCCCCTGCCGCTGGCGCAATTCCACCAGCCCGCGCGCAAACCGCTCCTGCTCGGCCGGGTCGATCTGGCCCGAGGGGGAAAGCTGGATGAAGTCGGTGCCCAGTTCGTAAATCGCCGCCGTGCGTTCATCGACAATCTCGCTGACGGGCCGCGAGGAGGCGACCGCGAAGAATGACGGGGCCGAGCGGAAATCAGTGTCGGCGGCGTTCATCCAGATGCCCGCGATGCGATCCTTCTCGCGGATCCGCACCGCCTCGGTCGGGCCCTTGAGCACCACCACAATGTCATACTGGTCGCGGCTCCCTCGCGGAGCAATCACCGCGCCGTAAAGCAGCAGGTTGGCGCCGGTGAAGCCCTGCCGCACCTCGATCCGCGACTGGCTGACTTCGGGCACAAGGATCGGCTCGGCCTGTCCGGACAGCAGCGGCGCGGCGAGCGCTAGCAGCAGGGCAGCGGCAAGGCGGGGCCTCACAGGGGCGTCACCGTGTAGATCTCGTCCGGCTGCACGCCGAGGCCATAGAGCATCCGCAGGGCAATCAGCAGCACCAGCGCGGCGAGCGCAAGCCGCAGATATTCGGGCCGCGCCTTCAGGGCAATCTGGGTGCCGAACTGCGCCCCCAGCACCGATCCCAGCAGCAGCAGCGCCGCCAGCACCAGATCCACCGCCTTGGTAGTGAGCGCGTGGGTCATGGTGGTCACCATGGTCACGAACAGGATCTGGTAGAGCGAGGTGCCGACCACGACATTGCCGCTCATGCCGAGGATATAAAGCATCGCCGGCACCAGCAGGAACCCGCCGCCCACGCCCAGCAGCATGGTGAGAATGCCGACCAGCATCCCCAGGATCAACGGCGCCAGCGGCGAGATGTAGAGGCCCGAGGCATAGAACCGCCAGCGATAGGGCAGGCTGGCGACCAGCGGATGGTGGCGGCGCTTGCGCACCGGCGGGGCGGCCTTGCCGAGCAGCGAGGGCTTGAGCGCGCCGATCGCCTCGCGCATCATCAGCGTCCCGATCGAGCCGAGCATCAGCACATAAAGAATATTGATGACAACATCGATCTGGCCGAGCGCCTGCAACAGCCGGAACAGCACCGCGCCAATCAGCGCGCCGACCACGCCGCCGCCGACCATCACCGTGCCCATCCGGTAATCGACCCCGTTGCGGCGCGAATGGGCGAGCACGCCCGAAACGCTCGCGCCCGTCACCTGCGTGGCCGCCGAGGCCGCGGCGACAGTGGGCGGAATTCCGTAGAAAATCAGCAACGGCGTCGTCAGAAACCCGCCGCCGACCCCGAACAGGCCGGACAGGATGCCGGTCAGCCCGCCAAGCAGCACGATATACAGCCCGTTGACCGAGAGATTCGCGATGGGCAGGTATACGTCCATGCGCGTGAGGCTAGCCGAGGCGGCGGGGGGATAAAAGCCGCACAAAGTGCCTATCCGCGAGGTTTTTGCGGCGGAGCGACGAGTCCCTTAAAATCTCGTCGACAACGTCACCGCCGCGCCCGAACCCGGCCCGGCATCGCCCTCCACCCGCTCGCGCCAGTCAAGCGAGAGGCGCGCGGGCACTTCGCCCAGCGTCACGTCGAGCCTAATGGTCGGGCCAAGGTCGAGCCGGTGCGCCCCCTGCTGCGCCCCGCCCCATGCCCCCGCGCCGAGGCTGAGGCGCGTGGCATTGTCGGTTCGTGCGGCAACCATGCCGATTTCGCGCGTCAGTATCGCCTGCCCGTCGGCGAACAAGGTCGCGTCCGTGCCGCCCACCCAGCCGCCCTGCCCATAGGCCTCAAGCCGGGTGCCGAGCGGCAGCGGCAGCGGTGCGAGTTCGGTGACGGCGAAGGCCGAAGGGCGCGCTTCCGTGCGGAACGCGCCGTCAGTCACGCGCAGTTCGCCGAACACACGCACCGGCACTTGCGGCAGGGGACGAGCCGAGGCGCCCAACGCCAGCTCGCTCTCACCGCGGCGCACCAGTGCGCGGTAAGCGCGGGCGTAGAGCCGCGGATCGCGCCCGGCGGCGGGGGCGATCCGGTATTGCAGCACCGCGCCGATCTGGCTCGCCCCATAGATCGGCACGCGCCCCTGCGAGATCGGTGCGGCGTCCGATCCCTGTCGCCAGAAGCCCCACGCATCCACCGACCAGCGCCCAACCTGCCCGCCGCCGCCCTTGGCCTCCGGAGCGGGCGCAGGCAGGAACGGCGCGGCATCGCTGCCCTGCCCGCCGGAAAACGCCGCCAGCCGTGGCGCGGGCGCAAGCGGAGAGCGGAGCGCGGTGCGCCACAGATATTGATGCGCGGCGGCCAGATCGGGGTCCATGCCGACCGAGAGCCCGCTGCCGAGCAGCACGAACGGCCCGTGACTGCGCCCCCGCGCCACGCCACGCGCGCGCGGCGCGGCGCGGTTGGTCGCGGCAAGTGCCGTCTGCACCGGGCCTGGCTGCGGCGCAGCTGCGGCGAAGGGCGTCAAACCGGGCGGGAGCAGCCCCGCGGGCGAGGGGAACGGGCTCTCCCACACCAACGCCCGCCCGCCGATCCACGCCGCCAGCACCAGCGCGATCATGGCGAGCGGCGTGCCGCGGGCGGGGATGGCAGAGCGTGCCCGGCTCATTTGCGCGGGCCTCCGACGACAAGCCCGAGTTGCAGCGGATGGAGATCATGCTCGGTCTTGTCCCACGCCGCCGCGCGCCCGCCGAGTGTGCGGCCATAGGCGAACACCGCGCGCCGCCCGGCGATGATCGCGACGACATTGGCAAGCGGCAGGCGCAGCACCGCGCGCAGCCCCTCGGCCACGCCATATTCGCGCGCGGCAAAGGCGAACCGCATCGCCGCACGCCAGCCGAAAGCGAGGAGATTGGCGATCAGCAGAAACTCCAGCACCGGAGTCAGCGGCACCGGCTCGCCCACGCCCGCAAGGATCGCCAGCCCGCCGAGCGCTGTCAACAGCACCAGCGCATAGCCGACCAGCAGCACCAGCGCGGCGAGCGGCCCGCGCCGGTCGCGCGCGCGCATCCAGCCTTCCAGCATCCCGCCGGTCCAGCCGATCCGGTCCCACCCCTGCAAGGCAATGCCCAGCACCCAGCGGCTTTTCTGGCGCACCACCTGTTCGAAGCGGTTGGGGAAGAACGCGCGGGTTGCGACCAGCCGCCCGTCCTCAGCCCGTACCCGCACCAGCTGGCAGCGCCCACCACCCGCCGCAATCCCGAGCCCGAGTTCGTAATCCTCGGTGAGGGAATCGCTGGCGAAGGGCTGCCCGTCAGGGTGTGTCGCCGCCAGCCGTTCGAGCGCATCGCGCCCCGCCGCACAGCCCACGCCCGCGCCCGGCAGCCCTGCACGCAAGGCATCGCGCACCACCAGCGCCTTGCCATGCGCCTCGGCGAACTCCTCGCAATAATGGCTGCCGAGCTGGTTGGCGAACCACCCGCCGTGGCGCTGCACCAGCGGCTCGACCGGCAGCTGCACGAAGTCCGCGCCGAGCGCCACCGTCTCGTCCAGCAGGCCGAGCGCGGCGGGATCGACCATGTCCTCGGCATCGTGGAACACCACCATCGCAAACCGCCTGCCCGAGCGCGCCTCGTCGGTCACCAGCGCAGCGTAAAGGCGGTTGAGGCAATCGGCCTTGGTGCTCGGCCCGTCGCGATCATGGATCACCAGCCGCAGGCGCGGATCGCCCTGCGCCGCGGCGCTCGCCGCCGCCAGCGTGGCGGGATCGTTGCGATAGCAGCCGACATAAAGCCGCATGGTCGCCTGCGGCCAGCTCGCGAGCAGGTGGCGGACCGTATCACCGATCACCGCGGCTTCGTGCCACGCCGGGATAATCACCGCCGCCGGCCCATGCAGCGGGCGGTTGACCAGCGCGGCGCGCTTGCGCTGCGGGGCCTTGGCCCGCCCGGTCGCGCGCAGCCACAGCCACAGCGCATCCACGGCCAGATCATCGGCCGCACCGATCAGGAAGAAGATCCCGGCGAACAGCAACAATTCATGCTGTAGCAGCGCGAGCCACTGCCACAGGCCAAGGTCTCCGATAGGCAAGGCGACCCCCTCCCCCGTGTAAGCCATCAAACTATCGCGGCCCTGCAAAAGATGCAACGGCCTCAAATATTTTGATAGTTTAGAACAGGTTTACATGGGGGAGCAGGTCAGTCGGCAGGCTTTACCAGCTGCCGACATTGGGCATGCTGACCCACGGTTCGGCCGGTTCGAGATGACCGTCCTGAAGCAGCTCGACCGAGATTCCGTCGGGCGATTTGACGAAAGCCATGTGCCCGTCGCGCGGGGGGCGGTGGATGATGTGCCCGGCATCAGCGAGCCGCTGGCACGTCTCGTAGATGTTATCCACGCGGTAAGCGAGGTGCCCGAAATTGCGCCCGCCGGCATATTCCTCTGCCGGAGAGCCGTCTTCCGGCGGCCAGTTATAGGTCAGCTCGACTTCGGCAATGCCCGCCTGCCCGGGCGCGGCAAGAAAGATCAGCGTGAAGCGCCCGGCTGCGACTTCGAAGCGGCGCACTTCCTCAAGCCCGATCAGCTTGAAAAACGCGACCGTCGCGTCCGGATCGGTCACGCGGATGCGTGTATAGAGTGTAGCACAGGTTTTTAACGCACTGGCGTTAGGAGCCTCAGCATGTCGCAGCCAGCTTGGATTTACGCACGTTTCTCGACGCTTGAGCAGGCGAAGGGCCATTCGCTCGAACGGCAGCTGAAGGGCGGGCGGGAGTTGATCGCCGCCAAGGGCTGGCTCTACAGCGCAGATCGAGAACTGGTAGATGAAGGCCGTTCTGCGTTCCACGGCGCTAATCGCGAAGCGGGTGCGGCGCTGCACGATTTTGAGATGAAGGCACGCGAGGGGCATTTCGCCAATGGCGCGGTCCTTGTGGTTGAAAGTCTCGACCGGCTTACGCGTCAGGGGCACGAGGAGACGGTAGACCTCTTGCGGCTATTGATCCGGAGGGGCGTAACGGTCGCCACATTCCAAGACGGAAAAATTTACGAGGCTGGTGAGAAGCTCGACCTCGCGTCGGTCATCACGATCATCGTGAAGGCGGAGCTGAACCACGAGGAAATCGAAAAGCGCCAGAAGCGAAACCTCGCGGCTTGGGGCAAGAAGATCGATGGACTTGCAGGGGGAGAGCGAAAGGCCATCACCGCGATGGTGCCTGCTTGGCTGACCGTGGATAGTCAGACGCGCAAGATCGAACGCGACGAGTATCGGGTCTCGCTCTTGAACCAAATCTACGACTGGTATGTTGAGGGACGCGGCATTCCGTGGATCGAACGTGAACTCAATCGTCGGCAGGAACCGACTTGGTCAATGCGGAACAACCACAAGGCGAATGGCTGGAATACGTCCAGCATTCACAAGATGCTGACGTCGCGAGCCGTGCTCGGCGAGTATGAACCTCGGTCACGTGTTCGAGGACAAAAAGCAGGAGCTAGCAAAGGGTTGGTGATCCCGGACTACTACCCCCAGGCCATCAGCCCGGAGAAATTCAACGCTGCGCAAGCCGTTCGGGCAGGTCGCCGCCGCACTGGCGGCAAGACACGCCATACCCAGAACAACCTGTTCCTCGGGATGGTAAAATGCGGCGAGTGCGGCGGACCAGTCTATCACCAGATCAATACGTGGGTTGGGCAAAAGAAAATTGCCCGCAAGCGCAATGGCAATGAGTGTCGGTACGAGGTCAAGACGAACCTCTCCTATCTCCGCTGTAACAATTGGCGGCGGAACCATATCTGCGACAACCGTGTGGCGATCCGATACGAGACGCTGGAAAAAGCGGTGCTCGACTTTTTTGGTCACGACGCGATCGAAACAGTTCTTGCGCCCGACGCCCGCGAACTCGCAGCACGCGGTGAGATTGCCGAAATTGAGCGGCTTATCGAACTGAAGCGACGGCGACTGGGCAATGTTGCGAAGGTGCTTTTGGACACGCCCTTAAAGGCAATGATCGCCGAAGGCGCAGAGCTCGAGCGCGACATCGAGATGCTGGAAGCCACTCGAAAAGATGCTCAGCGAGATTTGGGCGTATTGCTGGGCGAAGGCGTCCCCGCGAACAATCTTGCGGCCATCCAGTCGGTTCTCGATCAGGCCGACAGCGACGATCCGGAAACCCGCTACCTTGCTCGTGCAAAAATCCACACCGCTTTAAAGAACCTCATAGAAAAGCTAGTCATCTGGCCCGATGGTGAGGTGGCGATCTGGTTCAGGAACGGAGAGGTTCTAATCTTCGACAATGCCGGGCATCGGCGCGGGGGGACGGATAGCTACTATACGATTGATTAAGCGCCTGAAGCTTTCCGAAGCGCGTCTTGATAACCACGCCATACCTGCCGAGCAGCACTCAGCACAGTGTCTTTGTTTTCCAATGGCACGTTTCGCGAGAGATACCGTCTAAGATCATCCCAATTCGCGGGATCGGGCATCCTTTTGTCATCCCTAGCATCCATGACGAAATCACCAACGGGAGTGTCTGTGATCCGCCTCCTTTGTAGGTATTCTCTGAAAGTCATAATAGCTCCTCCGCGCCTACCATTCTACGATCCACCAAAACAATTAAAAATCAAGGTGATGATCGGTTATATGTTGTCGCTGTTGAATTGTTTTTGAGGCGATGGCTGTTCGTAAGTCCAGTATGAAAATTCGCTAGACCTTACGTCAGTCTCGTTGTGTCGGGTAAGGAGGAGGCGGCCGCTCTCAAAACACCACTGGATCTTGTCGCTGACAAACTTAGCGCCAAACCCATTCTGCAAGACTTCCTGCTCAGTCTTACATGGACTACCATAAGCTTGCTTCATCGCAGAAACCATGTCATTGAAATTCACTTCATTAAAATCGGCGTTGATCCCGTGCAAAACCCCGTTCTTGAACGATACGAAGTTATTTCCCATCAATATGTCGGCGATGATCGGCATGTCGTAATGGTCTGCATTGCCGTGTAATTCGCAGGTTACATCTAATTTGCTTGTGAGGTCATTTTGGCAGTCTTGGACTAGCTTCATTGCCAATGCTTGATCAACAGTCGTTTTCCCAGCGATTGCATTGCGGAATTCAAATGGAGGTCTTGGTGCCTCATCAGGCTTGGTGACTGATTGATCGGCACTGCATCCTGCCAAGAGAAAGCAAAGCATTATCAAGGTTCGCATTTTTGCCTTCCTAACCTCTCTTATTCATGACGGTGCGTTTGCAGGCTACCCGGCGTCTGCGCTGCCGCTGTGGTCGTGACGGGGGCGAGCGCCGTTGGCGGAGTCTTTCACCGCGCTGTGGTCGATGGGCTTTTCGGGTTG
>Ga0209278_1000214_pt1 | contig 58761 bp, 53 predicted proteins | sample JI81BgreenDNA_FD_187504 | JGI IMG/M metagenome (GOLD analysis project Ga0209278, IMG submission 187504) | Wastewater effluent complex algal communities from Wisconsin, to seasonally profile nutrient transformation and Carbon sequestration -... | ecosystem: Engineered > WWTP > Effluent > Algae... | reverse complement strand
GAGAAGCACAGGATGTAGTCGTGCGTGTTGGCGATGAAGAGCTGGTCGATCCAGTCGTCTTCCTTGGTGGCGGTCGCCTGCTTGCCGCGCCCGCCGCGCTTCTGGGCGCGGTATTCGGACAGCGGCTGGCTCTTGATGTAGCCGCTGTGCGAGAGGGTGACCACCATGTCGGTTGGGGTGATCAGGTCCTCGGTGCTCAAGTCTTGCGCGCTGTGCTCGATCTCGCTGCGGCGCGCACCCAGTTTGGTCTGGCCGAACTCGTTCTTAAGAGCGACGAGTTCCTCGCCGATGATGGTCGACACGCGCTCGGGCTTGGCCAGGATGTCCAGCAGATCGTCAATCTCCGCCATCACATCCTTGTATTCGGCGACGATCTTGTCCTGCTCCAGCCCGGTCAGCCGCTGCAGACGCATCTGCAGGATTTCCTGCGCCTGTGTATCGCTCAGGCGGTACAGGCCTTCGGGCTGCATGCCGAATTCGCGTTCCAGACCCTCGGGGCGGTAGTCGTCGGCGTTCACCGTGCCGCCATCTGCCCGGGCACGGGTGAGCATTTCGCGTACCAGCTGGCTGTCCCAGCTGCGGGTCATCAGCTCGGCCTTGGCCACCGGCGGGGTGGGGCTCTCGCGGATGATCTTGATGAATTCGTCGATGTTGGCCAGTGCGACGGCCAGGCCTTCGAGCACGTGGCCGCGGTCACGCGCCTTGCGCAGGTTGAATACCGTGCGCCGGGTCACCACCTCGCGGCGGTGCTCCAGGAAGACTGTGATCAGGTCCTTGAGGTTGCACAGCCTGGGCTGACCGTCGATCAGCGCCACCATGTTGATGCCGAAGGTGTCCTGCAGCTGCGTCTGCTTGTACAAGTTGTTCAGCACCACCTCGGGCACTTCGCCGCGCTTGAGCTCGATCACCAGGCGCATGCCCGACTTGTCCGACTCGTCCTGGATGTGGCTGATGCCTTCGAGCTTCTTCTCGTGCACCAGCTCGGCCATGCGCTCCTGCAAGGTCTTCTTGTTGACCTGGTAGGGGATCTCGTCAACGATGATCGCCTGGCGCTGGCCTTTGTCGATGTCCTCGAAATGCACCTTGGCGCGCATCACCACACGGCCGCGGCCGGTGCGGTAACCGTCCTTGACGCCATTGACGCCGTAAATGATGCCGCCGGTGGGGAAGTCCGGTGCCGGGATGATCTCCATCAGCTCGTCGATGGAGCAGTCCGGGTTTTTGAGCGAATGCAGGCAGGCGTCCACCACTTCGTTCAAGTTGTGCGGCGGTATGTTGGTGGCCATGCCCACCGCGATGCCGCCCGAGCCGTTGACCAGCAGGTTGGGCAGGCGGGTCGGCAGCACCAACGGCTCTTTTTCCGAGCCGTCGTAGTTGGGGCCGAAATCCACCGTTTCCTTGTCGATGTCCGCAAGCATCTCGTGCGCGATCTTGGACATGCGGATTTCGGTGTAGCGCATGGCGGCGGCGTTGTCACCGTCCACCGAGCCAAAGTTGCCTTGGCCGTCCACCAGCATGTGGCGCAGCGAAAAATCCTGCGCCATGCGCACAATGGTGTCGTACACCGCGCTGTCGCCGTGCGGGTGGTACTTACCGATCACATCACCGACGATGCGGGCCGACTTCTTGTACGGCCGGTTCCAGTCGTTGTTGAGCTCGTGCATGGCATACAGCACGCGCCGGTGCACCGGCTTAAGGCCGTCGCGGGCGTCCGGCAGTGCGCGCCCGACGATCACGCTCATGGCGTAATCGAGGTAGCTGCGGCGCATCTCCTCTTCAAGACTGATGGGCAGAGTCTCTTTGGCGAACTGGGTCATGAGGGTGACGCAAGCAGCGTGACATCAAAAAAGCAACCTGCCATTTTAGGGCAAGGCGGCGCCAGATGCCGCCTCAGATGGCCAAGTCGCATGAACTGCGGCACACCAGTCGGTTCAATTGGCGAATGGCTGAATGCCTGGGCTGTTCGGTCGGCGCATCCATGGCAATTTCAGCGCTGCTCCTGCGAGTGGGCCGCTGTTCCTGCCACCCTGTGAGCCAAGCTGCCCCGGCTGTCTGCACCGATCGTTTTCGCATGCCATGCGGGCTGTTCCGGTCGATGCCCGCGACACGGCATGGTGTGGCATGGTCGAGCGGCATTTCTGCCAAGGCCTTGCCGACCACGCAGTACCACCCGTTTTGTGCGGACCACACGAGCCCTGTGCGTTTCAAGTTTCAAGCCCATCGGCGGGCATCTGTTGTCTGCACCGGCTTGGCGTGCATCAAAGGTTGTCCAAGGCTCAGGCGGCCTGTGCGTCAGCAGCACATCGGCTGCAACGGATGGAACAGCGCCCCTGCGTCGATCCTGTTCTTCCGTCAGTGGCACCCGCCCTGGTCCTCAAAAGCGGCCCGGACAGGGTTCTTTTTCCACCCTTTTTGCTGCCATGCCCCCTGCCGCGCAGTCCCTTGTCCCCAACATGGTTGCGTTGTCCCGTTCGTGGGGAGTGGAGCATCGCTCAATGCCTTCGCATTTGTCGGCGGTGACTGCTTGGGGAGTACGGTTTGATCTTGATGCACCTGCTCCTGATGCGCACATTTTCAAGTTCGATGCCGCCGGCCATCGGCTCGTGTTGTCCGCAGCAGCCGACCGCCCTCTTTCGTTCAACTGGCCATCCGTGGTCGATTGTTGTACCTGAGCAACGATTCAAAACTTCCTTGACCCATCTGCCAATTCGGTCATGTTTGCTCAAACAGGTTCTTTAGAGCCTTGTGGCACAATCACCACAGCGTTTCGAGACGACGCCCCCGAACGTCATTGTTGTTATCCAGTCTCTAGGATCACCAAGAGGAATACCATGAAAAAACTGAACAAAGTGGCCATGCTGTTTGCAACCGCCGCTCTGGCTTCGGCCGCTGGCGCGCAGACCATCGACAACTGGCGTAATGCGAGTTCCGACCTGGTCTGGAAGAACGGCACCAACGAACTGTGCTGGCGCAACGCCAGCTGGACGCCTGCCACGGCCGCACCGGGTTGCGATGGCGCCATCGTTCCCCAGGCTGCTCCGGCTGCTGCGCCAGCTGCTCCCGCTGCCGCTCCGGCTCCGGCAGCTCCTGCTGCTGCGGCGCCCGCTGCTGCCCCGGCGGCCGCTCCGGCCCCGGCAGCCACCAAGGTGACGTATGCTGCTGACGCTTTCTTTGATTTCGATAAAGCAGTGCTCAAGCCCGAAGGCAAGGCCAAGCTGGACGATCTGGCTGACAAGGTCAAGGGCATCAACCTGGAAGTTGTGATTGCTGTGGGTCACACCGACGCCACCGGCGCAGATGCCTACAACCAGCGTCTGTCCGTGCGCCGCTCGGAAGCTGTCAAGGCCTACCTGGTGAGCAAGGGTATCGAGAGCAACCGCATCTACACCGAAGGCAAAGGTGAGAGCCAGCCGGTGGCTGACAACAGCACCCGCGAAGGCCGTGCCAAGAATCGCCGCGTCGAAGTTGAGGTGGTGGGTACCCGCACCAACCGCTGATACCGTTTGACAGGCAAAAAACCGCGCCGAGGCGCGGTTTTTTCATGGCCTGACGATAATCCTCCCATCATGCACCACCCTGTCAACGCCGACCCTGCTGAACTCGCCAAATTTTCTGAACTGGCTCATCGATGGTGGGACCCGGAAAGCGAGTTTCGCCCGTTGCATCAGATCAACCCCTTGCGACTGGACTGGATTGACGCGCTGGTGGGGTTGCAAGGCAAGACGGTTCTTGATGTGGGCTGCGGGGGCGGCATTTTGTCCGATGCAATGGCGCGCAAGGGCGCGCGGGTAACGGGTATCGACCTGTCCACCAAGGCGTTGAGAGTGGCTCAGCTGCACGCTCTTGAGGCGGCAACGCCGAACGTTGACTATCGTGAGGTCAGCGCCGAGGCGATGGCGGCCCAGGCGCCAGGACAGTTTGATGTGGTGACCTGCATGGAAATGCTCGAACACGTCCCCGATCCTTCCTCGGTCGTGCGGGCGTGCAGCGAGCTGGTCAAGCCGGGTGGCTGGGTGTTTTTTTCGACCCTCAATCGCAATCCCAAGTCCTTTCTGTTTGCCATCATCGGCGCAGAGTACGTGCTGCGGCTTCTGCCCCGAGGTACGCACGAATACGCGAAAATGATCCGTCCGAGCGAACTCGCGTGCTTCTGCCGTGAGGCGCGCCTTGAACTGGTACAGACCCGTGGAATGGAATACAACCCTTTCACGCGGCGCTACTGGCTCAGCGGTGATACCAGTGTGAATTACCTGTTTGCCGCACGTCGGGCATGAGACGCCCGCTTTTTGCTGTGCAGGCGGTGCTGTTCGACATGGACGGCACCCTGGTCGACAGTGCGCCCGATCTGGCACTGGCCGCCCAGCGAATGCGCGCCGCTCGCGGGCTGGAGCCCCTTGCATTGAGTGCTTACCGCCCGCACGCCAGTTCTGGTGCCCGTGGCATGTTGCGCGTCGCGTTCGGCCAAGCGCCCGCCGATGAGGCCTATGAGGCGCTGCGACAGGAGTTTCTGCACGAATACAGCCAGTGCCTGCTGGAAAACACCGCCTGCTTCGACGGGGTGGACCAGCTGGTGTCCACCCTGACGGTCGCTCGTTTGCCCTGGGGGATCGTCACCAACAAGGCACAACACCTCACACGAGAGGTACTGACCGGATTGCCTTTGCTCGCGCATGCCGGTGCAGTGGTCTGTGGCGATACGCTGCCCAAGGCCAAGCCGCACCCCGATCCGCTGCTGGAGGCTGCTCGTCTGCTCGGAGTGGACCCGCATGCCTGTCTGTACGTGGGAGACGACGAGCGCGACATCATGGCCGGTCGCGCCGCTGGCATGTTCACCGTGGCCGCGCGCTATGGATACCTTGGCGAAAGCGGGACGACCAGCCACTGGGCGGCCGATGCCGAGATTGATTTTCCGACCGAGGTCTTGAAATTGCTCCAGCTGCCTTAAACTCAGGCACCTTGGGGCTGCACTGGTTTCGACGTGGGTTCGGACACGCAGCAGGGCATGTCGAGGTTCTGTCACCTCGTTAAACCGCAGAAAAAAAGTAACTGCAAACGACGAACGTTTCGCACTCGCCGCTTAATCCGGTGAGCCTTGCAACAGCAGGCCGATAGGCTGGGCAAGGGCGGTCGCAAGACTGTCCAGGCTGCAAGGGAATTCATATCGGCTGGCCTTGCGTCGGGTACCTTGACGTGGGGTGAGATTCAAGGGTACTGGTTGCCGGCATAGCGTGTCGCTGCGCGATGCCGGTGGCGAGATCCAAAACAGACGACTACACATGTAGAACTGCGCGAAGAAGGCTTGCGGACGGGGGTTCAAATCCCCCCAGCTCCACCATACTCAAGGGCTCGGAGAATCTCCGGGCTCTTTCCTTTTGCCGTTTCCCCCGATTGGCGGGGGAATGTGCTGCGGGTGGCAGCGAGGTAGCCTCCGCGATTCCCAGGGGCGGTTCAGTGACGCTGTCAGGCGGGCGGCAGGGCTGCATCGCACCCCTACACTTTGGTCCCATGCTGATCCTCGGATTCGAATCCTCTTGCGACGAAACCGGCGTGGCCCTGGTGGATGCCAGCGGCCCTGCCACGCCGCGCCTGCTGGGCCACGCGCTGCACAGCCAGATCGAGATGCACCAGGCCTACGGTGGCGTGGTGCCTGAACTGGCCAGCCGCGACCACATTCGCCGTGTGCTGCCGCTGACCGACGCGGTGCTGGCGCAGGCGGGCCTGCCGCTGTCGGCGGTGGACGCGATCGCCCACACCCGTGGCCCGGGTCTGGCGGGTGCGTTGCTGGTGGGTTCGGGTGTGGCCTGTGCCCTGGGCATGGCGCTGGGCAAACCGGTGGTGGGGGTGCACCACCTCGAAGGGCACCTGCTGTCCCCGTTCCTGAGCGCCGATCCGCCGCAGTTTCCCTTTGTGGCGCTACTGGTGTCCGGCGGCCACACGCAGCTGATGCGGGTGGACGGGGTGGGGCGCTACGAACTGCTGGGCGAGACCATCGACGACGCCGCGGGCGAGGCTTTCGACAAGTCGGCCAAGCTGCTGGGCCTGGGGTATCCGGGCGGGCCGGCGCTGTCGAAGCTGGCGCAGCAGGGCGACGCGGCCGCCTACAAGTTGCCGCGGCCGCTGTTGCACAGCGGCGACCTCGACTTCTCCTTCGCCGGTCTCAAGACCGCGGTGCTGACCCAGGTCAAGCGTCTGGCGCATGCGCACCCGGACGGCCCGGCCACCAGCCACCTGGCCGACCCGCTGAGCCCGCAGCAGAAGGCGGACGTGGCGGCCAGCGTGCAGGCGGCCATCGTCGATGTGCTGGTGAAAAAGTCCCTGGCCGCGCTGGAGCTGACCGGGCTGCAGCGCCTGGTGGTGGCCGGCGGGGTGGGCGCCAACAGCCGCCTGCGTGAGCAGCTCAACGCCGCCGCAGCGATGCGCCGGGTGCGGGTGCATTACCCGGAGCTGCATCTGTGCACCGACAACGGTGCCATGATCGCCTTGGCCGCCGGCCTGCGGGTGCAGGCCGGGCTGGAGGACCTGACCGGGGCCGACCGCGTTTACCGGTTCGATGTCCGGCCGCGCTGGCCGCTGGCCGAGCTGTCGGCTGACACCGCCTGACGCACCCTGTACTGGGGTGGATCGGGTCTTGTAATTATAAATTACACTCCGCAGCACGTCGCGCAGGCGAGCATCCCGCCGGTCGGGCTTGCCCCGGCGATGGCGACCACGGAGTGAACACACATGCGATTTCCTGATGTCCGGGCACGGCGCTGCGTGCTGGCGGCGCTGCTGGCTGGCTCGGCGTGCTTTTTTGGAAACCCCGTCTGGGCCCAGCCGGCTGGTGAACCCATCCGCATTGGCATGATCGAGGGCCTCTCGGGCCCCTTTGCCAACACCGGCGAGGCGGTGTTCCGCAACCTGGTCTGGGCGACCGAGCGTGTCAATGCCCGCGGCGGTGTGAAGCTGCCCGGCGGCAACCGGCCGCTGGAGATCGTGCGCTTTGACAGCAAGGGCCAGACCGAGGAGGCGCTGTCGGGGCTGCGCTCGGCCATCGACCGCAACATCGCCATCGTCACCCAGGGCAATTCCTCGGCCGCCGCCGCGGGCCTGATCGATGCGATCAACAAACACAACGAGCGCGACCCGGCGCGGCAGGTGCTGTTCCTGAACTACTCGGCCGTCGACCCGGTGCTGACCAACGAGCGCTGCAGCTACTGGCACTTCCGCTTCGACGCGCATGCCGACATGCGCGTGACCGCGCTGATGAGCGTGCTGCGGGAAGACAGGGCAGTGAAGGGCATCTACCTGATCGGTCAGGACTATTCCTTTGGTCAGGCGGTGCTGGCCGAGGCACGCCGCCAGCTGGCGGCCCAGCGGCCCGATGTGCGCATCGTCGGTGACGAACTGCATCCCATGGCCCGCATCAAGGACTTTGCGCCCTACGCGGCCAAGATCAAGGCCAGTGGCGCGCAGGCGGTGCTCACCGGCAACTGGGGCAACGACCTGACGCTGCTGGTCAAAGCCGCGCGCGAGGTGGGCTTTGAAGGCAGCTTCTACACCTTCTACGGCAACGCGCTGGGCGCCCCGGCGGCCATGGGCGAGGCCGGCATCGGCAAGGTGGTGGCGGTGGCCGACTGGTTCCCGAACACGCCGACCCGCGAGTCCGAAGCCTTCTACCAGGCCTTCCGCCAGCGCTTCCCCAAGCCCGAGGACGACTATGTGCACATGCGCATGCAGCTGATGATCGAGTCGCTGGCCCAGGCCATTGAGCGGGCGGGCTCGGTCAAAGCGGTCGACATCGCCGCCCAGCTGGAACGGGCACAGGTCACGCTGGCGGGCCAGACCGCCCGCATGCGCGCGGGCGACCACCAGTTCCAGCAGCCGCTGGCGGTGGCGGTGATGGACCGGCAGGGCGCGCCGGGCGTGAAATTCGATGTGGAGGGCTCGGGCTACGGGTTTCGCGTCATCCGCCAGCTCACGCCGCAACAGGCCGAGCTGCCGCACAGCTGTAACATGGCTCGTCCCTGACAACAAGGAGTTCTGATGCGGGCGGTGGTGGAAAGTCTGGAAGAGTCGCGGATTCGCGAGGTGGCCAATGCGGGCATGGGCCTGCCGGATGTGCTGAAGTTCTGGTTTGGCGAGAGCGATCAGGTCACGCCCGATGTGGTGCGCGAGGCGGCGGTGGCGTCGCTGCAGGCCGGCGAGACCTTCTATGCCCACAACCTCGGCCTGCCCGAGCTGCGCCAGGCGATTGCCGCCTACACCCATGGCCTGCACCCGCAACAGTCCACCGACCACTGGTTCGACCGCATTGCCGTCACTTCCGGTGGCGTCAACGGGCTGATGCTGGCCTCGCAGACGCTGGTCGAGGCGGGCGAGCGGGTGGTGGTGGTCACCCCGGCCTGGCCCAACCTCGTCGCACAGCCGCTGATCATGGGCGCCGAGGTCACGCGCGTGCCGCTGAGCGTGGCCGACAGCGGCGCCTGGGTGCTGGACCTGGACGCGCTGCTGGCGGCGATCACCCCGGCCACGCGCCTGCTGATCCTCAACGCCCCCAACAACCCGACCGGCTGGACGCTGACGCGCGCAGAGCAGGCGGCCATCCTGGCGCACTGCCGGCGCACCGGCACCTGGATCCTGGCCGACGAGGTTTACGAGCGCCTGTACTACGAAGCTGACACGGGCAACGGCGCGGCGTCCAGCTTCCTCGATGTGGCCGAGCCCGACGACCGGCTGATCGTGGCGCACAGCTTTTCCAAGAGTTTTCTGATGACCGGCTGGCGCCTGGGCTGGCTGGTGCTGCCGGCGGCGTTGACGCACCCGGTGGGCAAGCTGATCGAATACAACACCTCGTGCGCGCCGGTGTTCGTGCAGCGCGGCGCCACCGTGGCCCTGCAGCACGAGACCGGGATCACCCCGCCGCTGGTCGCCCACCTGCGCCACTGCCGCGACACCCTGGTGCCGCTGCTGCAGGCGCTGCCGGGCGTGCGCCTGGCCACGCCCAAGGGGGGTATGTACGCCTTTTTCCGGCTGGACGGTCACGACGACTGTCTGGCCACCGCCAAGCGCCTGGTGCGCGAAGCCGGTCTGGGCCTGGCGCCGGGCAGCGCCTTCGGTCCGGAAGCTGCCGGCTGGCTGCGCTGGTGTTTCGCCAGCCGCGACCCGCAGCGCCTGGCGCAGGGCGCCCAGCGGCTGGAGCATTGGCTGGCCGGTCGCCCGCGCGGAGCGGCTGGGCTATAATGCGCGATTGCCGCCCGAAGGCGGGTGGCAAATTCACGCCCGCTGTGGCCCTCCAGTGAAGAGCTGGCTGCGGCGGGACGCATGTCAAACTGAAGGAATCCTCATGATCGCCCAATCCGTCAAGGCCGAAGTCATTGCGGCCAATGCCCGCGCTGCCAACGACACCGGCAGCCCCGAAGTGCAGGTCGCCATCCTGACCGCCCGCATCAACGAACTGACCCCCCACTTCAAAGAGCACAAGAAGGACCACCACGGTCGTCGCGGCCTGCTCAAGATGGTCAGCCGCCGCCGCAAGCTGCTCGACTACCTCAAGGCCAAGGACGCTGATCGTTACGTGGCCCTGATCCAGAAGCTGGGTCTGCGCAAGTAATTCGCGCCGCTCTCATGCACACAAACGCCTGGGTTGGTTCGCTGGCTCAGGCGTTTTGCGCTTTTTCGACACGGAGATCGCGCTGACGCAGAGCGAAGCTGTGTCATTCCAACGGGCCTGAAAGGCCTTCAGCTCCGCTGGAATGGCATCGTGTTCTGCCCTCGTGACCTCCAGGCTCCGGACGCAGCCCATGCGTTCATTCACCTGAAATCAGGAGAGCACCATGACCATGTTCAACAAAGTCACCAAGACCTTCCAGTGGGGCCAGCACACGGTCCGCATGGAAACCGGCGAAATCGCCCGCCAGTCCAGCGGCGCCGTGCTGCTCGACATGGACGGTACTGTGGTGCTGGCCACGGTGGTGGCCAAGAAGGACGCCAAGGCCGGCCAGGACTTTTTCCCGCTGACCGTCGACTACCTCGAAAAGTCCTACGCTGCCGGCAAGATCCCGGGCAGCTTCTTCAAGCGTGAAGGCCGCCCGTCCGAGTACGAAACCCTGACCAGCCGCCTGATCGACCGCCCGATCCGTCCGCTGTTTCCGGACGGCTTCTTCAACGAAGTGCAGGTGGTCATCCACACCCTGTCGCTGAACCCGGAAGTGGACGCCGATATCGCTGCCATGATCGCCACCTCGGCGGCCCTGTCGGTGTCCGGCATCCCGTTCAACGGCCCCATTGGTGCCGCCCGCGTGGGTTACATCAACGGCCAGTACGTGCTCAACCCGGGCCAGACCGAGCGCCAGAACAGCCAGATGGACCTGGTGGTGGCCGGCACGCAAGCCGCCGTGCTGATGGTCGAGTCCGAGGCCGACCAGCTGTCCGAAGAAATCATGCTGGGCGCGGTGGTGTTCGGCCATGAGCAGGGCAACATCGCCATTACCGCCATCAACGAGCTGGTGCGTGAAGCCGGCAAGCCCGAGTGGGACTGGCAGCCGCCGGCCAAGAACGAGCCGCTGATCGCCAAGGTTGAAGCCCTGGGCAAGGCCAGGCTCGAAGCCGCTTACCAGATCCGCAACAAGCAGGCCCGCACCCAGGCCTGCCGCGAAGCCTATGCTGCGGTCATGGATGGCCTGAAGGCCGAAGGTGTGGAGTTCGATGGCGTGGCCGTCGAGGGCCTGCTGTTCAACATCGAGGCCGCCATCGTGCGCGGCCAGATCCTGGCCGGCGAGCCGCGCATCGACGGCCGCGACACCCGCACCGTGCGGCCGATCGAAATCCGCAACAGCGTGTTGCCGCGTACCCACGGCTCGGCCCTGTTCACCCGTGGGGAGACGCAGGCGCTGGTGATCGCCACCCTGGGCACCGACCGCGACGCGCAAAAGATCGATGCGCTGGCCGGGGAATACGACGACCGCTTCATGCTGCACTACAACATGCCTCCGTTCGCCACCGGCGAAACCGGCCGCGTGGGCAGCCCCAAGCGCCGCGAGATCGGCCACGGCCGTCTGGCCAAGCGCGCCCTGGTGGCTGCGCTGCCGACCAAGGAAGACTTTCCCTACACCATCCGTGTGGTGTCGGAAATCACCGAATCCAACGGCTCTTCGTCCATGGCCTCCGTCTGCGGCGGCTGCCTGGCGCTGATGGACGCCGGCGTGCCCATGAAGGCGCACGTGGCCGGTATTGCCATGGGCCTGATCAAGGAAGGCAACCGCTTCGCTGTGCTGACCGACATCCTGGGTGATGAGGACCACCTCGGCGACATGGACTTCAAGGTGGCCGGTACCACCGATGGCATCACCGCCTTGCAGATGGACATCAAGATCCAGGGCATCACCAAGGAAATCATGCAGGTCGCCCTGGCCCAGGCCAAGGAAGCGCGTCTGCACATCCTGGGCAAGATGCAGGAAGCGATGGGCGAAGCGAAGACCGAGATCTCCAACTTCGCGCCGCGCCTGTACACCATGAAGATCAACCCGGAGAAGATCCGTGACGTGATCGGCAAGGGCGGCGCCACCATCCGTGCGCTGACCGAAGAGACCGGCACCCAGATCGACATCGGCGAAGACGGCACCATCACCATCGCCTCGACCGATGGCGAGAAAGCCGAACTGGCCAAGAAGCGCATCACCGAGATCACCGCCGAAGTGGAAGTGGGCAAGGTCTACGAAGGCCCGATCACCAAGATCCTGGACTTCGGTGCCCTGGTCAATCTGTTGCCCGGCAAAGACGGCCTGCTGCACATCAGCCAGATCGCCCATGAGCGCGTCGAGAAGGTCACGGACTATCTGCAGGAGGGGCAGATCGTCAAGGTCAAGGTACTCGAGACCGATGAAAAGGGTCGCGTCAAGCTGTCCATGAAGGCGCTGATCGACCGCAACGCGGCCCGCAGCGACGCCGAGCAGGCACAGCAGCAACAGTAAAGTAAGACCGTAGCGGACGACGCCATGCGTGCGATCGAGATCAGCGCCTTCGGCGCGCCCGAGGTGCTGCGCCTGACCGAGCGGCCGCTGCCGGCGGCCGGTGCGGGCGAGGTGCTGATCCGCGTGTGTGCGTCGGGGGTGAACCGTCCCGACGTGCTGCAACGCACCGGCGCCTACCCGCCGCCGCCCGGCGCTTCCGACCTTCCAGGCCTTGAAGTGGCCGGTGTCATCGAGTCGGGTGATGCTGCGGCCATGGCTGAGGCGGGCTTGCGTGTCGGCGACCGGGTGTGTGCGCTGGTTGCCGGCGGCGGCTATGCCGAGTTCTGTGTGGCCCCGGTCGGCCAGTGCCTTCCGGTCCCGTCCGGTCTGGACGACGCGCAGGCGGCGTCCCTGCCCGAGACCTTCTTCACCGTGTGGAGCAACGTGTTCGACCGCGGTCGCCTGCAGCCGGGTGAAACCCTGTTGATCCAGGGTGGCACCAGCGGCATCGGCGTGACGGCCATTCAGCTGGCCAAGGCTTTCGGGGCCACGGTGATCGCCACCGCCGGCAGCGACGCCAAGTGCGCGGCCTGCCTGGCTCTCCGGGCCGATCACGCGATCAACTACCGCACGCAGGACTTTGCCGCCGTGGCCAAGGAGCTGACAGGTGGGCAAGGCGTCAACGTGGTCCTCGACATGGTCGCGGGCGACTACGTGGCGCGCGAGGTCGAGTGTCTGGCTGAAGACGGCCGCCTGGTCATCATTGCGGTGCAGGGCGGCATCCAGTCCGGGTTCAACGCCGGCCTGGTGCTGCGTCGGCGCCTGGTCATCACCGGCTCCACACTGCGTCCGCGCCCGGTGGCGTTCAAGGCCGCCATCGCCCGCTCGCTGCGTGAAAAGGTTTGGCCCCTGTTGGCACAGGGCAGCGTCAAGCCTGTCATCCACAGCACCTTTGCAGCCTCCCGTGCGGCCGAGGCGCATGCCCTCATGGAGACCAACCAGCACGTTGGCAAGATAGTGCTGACCTGGTCCTGAACATTCCGGAGAACCCATGTCCCGCAAACTGATTGCCGGCAACTGGAAGATGAACGGCGGCCTGGCCGCCAATGAAACGCTGGTCAAGGCCATGCTGGCTGCCGTCGGCTCGCCCGCCTGTGACGTTGCCTTGTGCGCGCCGGCGCCTTACCTCGCCCAGTTGCAGTCACTGCTGCAGGGCAGCCCCATCGCCTGGGGCTCGCAGGACGTGTCCGCGCACGAACAGGGTGCTTACACCGGCGAGATCAGCGTGGCCATGCTCAAGGATTTTGGCTGCCGCTATGCCATCGTCGGCCACAGCGAGCGTCGGCAGTACCACGGCGAGACCGATGAAGTCGTGGCCGCCAAGGCGCAGCGTGCGCTGGCCGGGGGTGTCACCCCCATTGTCTGTGTCGGCGAAACACTGGCGCAGCGCGAGGCAGGCGATACCGAGGCTGTGGTCAAGCGACAGCTGGCCGAGGTGATCCACACGGTCGGCCACTGCATCACGGAACTTGTCGTCGCCTACGAACCCGTGTGGGCCATCGGTACCGGCAAGACCGCGTCGCCCGAACAGGCCCAGCAGGTGCACGCCGTGCTGCGCGCCCAGCTCGCTGCAGCCACCCCCAACCCCAAGCGCGTCCCCATCCTCTACGGCGGCAGCATGAACGCCGCCAATGCCGCCAGCCTGCTGGCGCAGCCCGACATCGACGGCGGCCTCATCGGTGGCGCATCGCTCAAGGCGGCCGACTTCCTGCAGATCGTGGCGGCGGCCTGAGCCAGACGCCCCAACCCCTTCGGAGACCCCATGAACATCGTCCTGACCATTCTTCAAGTCATCCAGATCCTCTCGGCCATCGCCATGATCGGCCTCATCCTCATGCAGCACGGCAAGGGTGCCGACGCTGGCGCCACTTTCGGGGGCGGAGCCGGATCGGCCAGCCTGTTTGGTGCTTCCGGCGGTGCCAACTTTCTCTCTCGCAGCACGGCGGTATTGGCCACCGTGTTTCTCTCCTGCACCTTGGGTCTGGCCTATTTTGGCAACCTGCGCACCGAGCCCAAAGGCGCGGGCAGCGTGCTGGAGTCGGTGCCTGCACCGGCTTCCCAGCAGATTCCGGGTACCAATGTGCCGCCGGCAACCGTGACCCCGGCGACCCCGACGGGCACCGGAGCAGCACAGATCCCGGGTCAGTGATCGCTTCACCCGGTTCGTGCCCGGGGTGACCAACCCGGAGCGCGTTCCTGGTGGTTTCGGCGTCGTGTGACCCAGGGTCGACATGGGTTGCGCGTCGAAAAAGCCGCTGGCGATCCTCCAAACGGGGGCTGTTTCAGGGTAAACTCTATGGCTTGACAGTGAGGCTCACACGGTCCCTCGTGAGCCAGACAAGCAGACCCAAGCCGACGTGGTGAAATTGGTAGACACGCTATCTTGAGGGGGTAGTGGCGAAAGCTGTGCGAGTTCGAGTCTCGCCGTCGGCACCAATCTTTGGAAGCATGGCCCCGCAGGCCATGCGAGCGGAAACACCAAGATGAGTCTCGAGCAATACCTCCCCGTCCTGTTGTTCATTCTGGTCGGTATTGCAGTCGGGGTCATTCCTCAGGTACTCGGCTACATCCTCGGTCCGAATCGGCCCGATGCCGAGAAAAACTCCCCTTACGAATGCGGCTTCGAGGCCTTCGAAGATGCCCGCATGAAGTTTGATGTCCGCTATTACCTGGTGGCCATTCTCTTCATCCTGTTCGATCTCGAAATCGCCTTTCTGATTCCCTGGGCGGTGGCCTTCGGTGACATCGGCGCCACCGGTTTCTGGGCCGGCGTCGTGTTCCTGGCCATTCTGGTCGTGGGCTTTGTCTACGAGTGGAAGAAGGGTGCCCTCGACTGGGAATGACCGCAGGCTGCGGTCCCGAATATCGACATTCCGTATTGCGTGCGCCCTGACCGGGTGCCCAGGAGTTGCACATGATTGAAGGTGTCCTCAAGGAAGGCTTTGTCACCACCAGCTACGACGCGGTGGTGAACTGGGCCAAGACCGGTTCGCTCTGGCCCATGACCTTTGGTCTGGCCTGCTGCGCGGTGGAAATGATGCACGCCGCCACGGCGCGCTACGACATCGCCCGCTTCGGTGCCGAGGTGTTTCGCGCCAGCCCGCGGCAGTCGGACCTGATGATCGTTGCCGGCACGCTGTGCAACAAGATGGCGCCCGCCCTGCGCAAGGTCTACGACCAGATGGCCGAGCCGCGCTGGGTCTTGTCCATGGGGTCCTGCGCCAACGGCGGCGGCTACTACCACTACAGCTACTCCGTGGTGCGCGGTTGCGATCGCGTGGTGCCGGTCGACGTGTACGTGCCGGGCTGCCCGCCGACGGCCGAAGCGCTGATCTACGGGATCATCCAGCTGCAGCAGAAGATCCGTCGCACCAACACCATCGCCCGCGCCTGACCCCAGGCGGACCGCACCCGAAAGCTGGCTCATGAGCGAAACCTCCACTCCCTACGCCACGTCTGCCGAAACCATCGCGCAACAGGTGTCTGCCCTGCTGGGCGAGCGTGCACGATCGGTCAAGGTCGAGCGCGGCGAAGTCACCCTCGAGGTGGCGGCTGCCGACTACCTCGACGTCATGCAGACCCTGCGCGACGCGCCGCAGACCCGTTTCGAACAGTTGATCGACCTGTGCGGCATGGACTATTCCACCTACGGCGAAGGGCGATGGGATGGTGCCCGTTTCGCGGTGGTGGTGCACCTGTTGTCGGTCAGCCTGAACCACCGCCTGCGCGTACGCGTGTTCTGCCCGGACGACGATTTCCCGGTGGTCGCTTCGGTCACCGAGATCTGGAATGCCGCCAACTGGTACGAGCGCGAGGCCTTCGACCTGTACGGCATCGTGTTCGAAGGTCACGCCGACCTGCGCCGCATCCTCACCGACTACGGCTTCATCGGACACCCCTTCCGCAAGGACTTCCCGCTTTCCGGGCACGTCGAGATGCGTTACGACGCCGAGCGTCAGCGCGTGGTCTACGAGCCGGTGAGCATCGAGCCCCGTGAAATCACCCCGCGCGTGATCCGCGAGGACAACTACGGAGGCCTGCACTGAGGGCGCGAGCCCGAGGCGGACATTCCCATGGCTGAAATCAAGAACTACACCCTGAACTTCGGTCCGCAGCACCCGGCCGCGCACGGCGTGCTGCGTCTGGTGCTGGAGCTCGATGGCGAGGTGGTGCAACGCGCCGACCCGCACATTGGTCTGCTGCACCGTGCCACCGAGAAGCTGGCCGAACACAAGACCTTCATCCAGTCCTTGCCCTACATGGACCGTCTGGACTACGTCTCGATGATGTGCAACGAGCACGCCTACTGCCTGGCCATCGAGAAGCTGCTGGGTATCGAGGTGCCGATCCGCGCCCAGTACATCCGCGTGATGTTCAGCGAGATCACCCGCCTGCTCAACCACCTGATGTGGCTGGGCTCGCACGGCAACGATTGCGGCAGCTCGACCATCCTGATTTACGCGTTCCGCGAGCGCGAGGACCTGTTCGACATGTACGAGGCGGTGTCGGGTGCGCGCATGCACGCGGCCTATTTCCGTCCGGGCGGCGTCTACCGCGACCTGCCGGACAGCATGCCGCAGTACACGGTCAGCAAGGTGCGCAACGCCAAGGCGCTGGCGGAGATGAACGAGAACCGCCAGGGTTCGCTGCTGGACTTCATCGACGACTTCACCCAGCGCTTTCCGCGCTACCTCAGCGAGTACCACACGCTGTTGACCGACAACCGCATCTGGAAGCAGCGCACCGTGGGCATCGGCGTGGTCACGCCCGAGCGTGCGCTGAACCTGGGCATGACCGGTCCCATGCTGCGCGGCTCCGGCATCGCCTGGGACCTGCGCAAGAAGCAGCCGTACGACGTTTACGACAGGATGGAATTCGACATCCCGGTCGGCAAGACGGGCGACACCTACGACCGCTATCTCGTCCGCATGGAAGAGATGAAGCAGTCCAACCGCATCATCAAGCAATGCGTGGACTGGCTGCGCGCCAATCCGGGGCCGGTGATCACCGACAACCACAAGGTGGCGCCGCCCTCGCGCGAGGCGATGAAGTCGAACATGGAAGAGCTGATCCACCACTTCAAGCTCTTCACCGAAGGCTTCCACGTGCCTGAAGGCGAGGCGTATGCCGCTGTCGAGCACCCGAAGGGCGAGTTTGGCATCTATCTCGTCAGCGACGGTGCCAACAAACCTTACCGCCTGAAGATCCGTGCGCCCGGCTTTGCGCACCTGTCCACCATGGACGAGATGGCCAAGGGCCACATGCTGGCTGACGCTGTCGCCATCATCGGCACCATGGACATCGTTTTCGGAGAGATCGACCGATGAGCCACGCTTCGCAACCCGCCGGGCCCGTGCAGGCCATGGTGCTGTCGGACGCCACGCGTGCACGCTTCGCGCGCGAGGTGGCCAAGTATCCGGACGACCAGAAACAGTCGGCGGTGATGGCCTGCCTGTCCATCGTCCAGCAGGAACAAGGCTACGTCAGCAACGCTGCCGAACTGGCCATCGCCGATTACCTCGGCATGCCGGTGATGGCGGTGCACGAGGTCACGACCTTCTACAACATGTACAACCAGCGGCCGGTGGGCAAGTACAAGCTCAACGTCTGCACCAACCTGCCGTGCCAGCTGCGCGACGGGGCGACCGCGCTGCATCACCTGGAAAAAAGGCTGGGGATCGCCATGGGTGAAACCACGGCCGACGGCCTGTTCACTTTGCAGCAGAGCGAGTGTCTGGGCGCCTGTGCCGACTCGCCGGTGATGCTGGTCAACGACCGCCACATGTGCAGTTTCATGAGCAACGACAAGCTGGACCAGCTGATCGACGGCCTGCGCGCCGCGGAGGGCAAGGCATGAACGCCCAGCAAGTGCTTTCGCAGTTCGCCGCCACCGGGGTGCAGACCTGTTTCCACGGCCGCCACATCGACCCGCAGATCTACAAGGATCTCAACGGCTCGAACTGGTCGCTCAAGGACTATGAAGCGCGCGGCGGCTACCAGGCCCTGCGCAAGATCCTGGGCAAGGACGGCTCGGCTCCGAATCCCGAAACCGGTGTGGCCGGGATGACGCAGGACCAGGTCATCGCCACCGTCAAGGACTCCGCCCTGCGGGGCCGTGGCGGCGCAGGTTTCCCGTCGGGCCTGAAGTGGAGCTTCATGCCGCGCCAGTTCCCGGGGCAGAAGTACCTGGTCTGCAACTCCGACGAGGGCGAGCCGGGCACCTGCAAGGATCGCGACATCCTCATGTACAACCCGCACATCGTCATCGAAGGCATGGCGATCGCGGCGTACGCCATGGGCATCAGCGTCGGCTACAACTACATCCACGGCGAGATCTTCGAGGTCTACGAGCGCTTCGAGGCCGCACTGGAAGAAGCCCGCGCGGCCGGCTACCTGGGCGACCACATCATGGGCTCGAACTTCTCGTTCCAGCTCCACGCCCACCACGGTTTCGGCGCCTACATCTGTGGTGAAGAAACGGCGCTGCTTGAATCGCTGGAGGGCAAGAAGGGCCAGCCGCGCTTCAAGCCGCCGTTCCCGGCCAGTTTTGGTCTGTACGGCAAGCCGACCACCATCAACAACACCGAGACTTTCGCGGCGGTGCCCTGGATCATCCGCAACGGTGGTCAGGCTTACCTCGAATGCGGCAAGCCCAACAACGGCGGCACCAAGATCTTCTCGGTCAGCGGTGACGTCAACCTGCCGGGCAACTACGAGATCCCGATGGGTACGCCCTTTGCCAAGCTGCTGGAACTGGCCGGTGGCGTGCGCACCGGTCGTCAGCTCAAGGCCGTGATTCCCGGTGGCTCTTCCTCGCCCGTGCTGCCAGCCCACATCATCATGGACTGCACGATGGACTACGACTCCATCAGCAAGGCCGGCTCCATGCTCGGTTCGGGTGCCGTGATCGTGATGGACGACACCCGCTGCATGGTCGAGTCGCTCAAGCGCCTGTCCTACTTCTACATGCACGAGTCCTGCGGCCAGTGCACACCCTGCCGTGAAGGCACGGGCTGGCTCTGGCGCCTGGTCGACAAGATTCAGCGCGGCGAAGCCCGGCCGGCCGACATGGACTTGCTGGACAACGTGGCTGAAAACATCATGGGCCGCACCATCTGCGCCCTGGGCGACGCGGCGGCCATGCCGGTGCGCGCCATGCTCAAGCATTTCCGTCACGAGTTCGCGGCCATGATCAAGGCCGACGCCACTGCCTGACACGAGACGAGACACCATGGTTGAAATCGAACTCGACGGCCAGAAGGTCGAAGTGCCCCCGGGCAGCATGGTCATGCATGCGGCCGAGAAGGCGGGTACCTACATCCCGCACTTCTGCTACCACAAGAAGCTTTCCATCGCTGCCAGCTGCCGCATGTGCCTGGTTGAGGTGGAAAAGGCGCCCAAGCCCATGCCCGCCTGCGCCACGCCGGTGACCATGGGCATGATCGTGCGAACCAAGTCCGACAAGGCCATCAAGGCCCAGCAGTCGGTCATGGAATTCCTGCTGATCAACCACCCGCTGGATTGCCCCATCTGTGACCAGGGCGGTGAATGCCAGCTGCAGGACCTGGCCGTGGGCTACGGTGGCGGTACCTCGCGCTACGAGGAAGAAAAGCGTGTGGTGTTCCACAAGAACGTGGGCCCGCTGATCTCCATGGAGGAGATGAGCCGCTGCATCCACTGCACCCGCTGCGTGCGCTTCGGTCAGGAAATCGCCGGCGTCATGGAGCTGGGCATGTCCCACCGCGGCGAGCACGCCGAGATCGAGACCTTCGTCGGCCAGTCGGTGGACTCCGAGCTGTCGGGCAACATGATCGATGTCTGCCCGGTGGGTGCGCTGACCAGCAAGCCCTTCCGCTACAGCGCCCGCACCTGGGAACTCTCGCGCCGCAAGAGCGTGAGCCCGCACGACTCCACCGGTGCCAACCTGATCGTGCAGGTCAAGAACCACCAGGTCATGCGCGTGGTGCCGTTCGAAAACGATGCCGTCAACGAGTGCTGGATCGCGGACCGCGACCGTTTCTCGTACGAAGCCCTCAACAGCCCCGAGCGCCTCACGCAGCCCATGCTCAAGCAGGGCGGCCAATGGCATACCGTCGACTGGCAAACCGCACTGGAATACGTGGCCAACGGGCTCAAGGGTGTGAAGGACAAGCACGGTGCTCGGGCGATCGGCCTGCTGGCCAGCCCGCACAGCACGGTCGAAGAACTGGCCCTGGCCGGTGCTCTGGTGCGCGGCCTGGGCAGTGAGAACATCGACTCCCGCTTGCGCCACGCCGATTTCGGCAACGCTGCGCCGGCCGGTCAGGCCCGCTGGCTGGGTCGCCCGATCGCCGAGCTGTCTTTGTTGCAGCGCGTGCTGGTGGTGGGTGCCAACCTGCGCAAGGACCACCCGCTGTTTGCCCAGCGCATCCGCCAGGCGGCCCGCAAGGGTGCCCAGGTGAACGTGCTCAACGCCCAGGTGCAGGATTGGGCCATGGCGGTGAAAAACACCGTGCTGGCCGACAGCGCCCAGTGGGTGTCGGCACTGGCCGGCATCGCCAACGCCGTCGCCGCCGAAACCGGTGCCACGGCACCGGTCGCGGCCGAAGTGTCGGACACCGCTCGCGCCATGGCCCGGTCGCTGCTGGGCGGCGAGCAGAAAGCCATTTTGTTGGGCAACGCCGCCGCGCACCACGCCAAGGCGTCGAGCCTGCTGGCGCTGGCACAGTGGATCGGCCAGCAGACGGGCGCCAGTGTCGGCTACCTCACCGAAGCGGCCAACACCGTGGGTGCCCAGCTGGTGAAAGCCGTGCCGGGACAGGGTGGCCTGAACGCCAGCCAGATGCTCGGTGGATCGCTGAAGGCAGCCATTCTCCTCAACACCGAACCGGGGGCCGACAGTGCCGCGGGTGCGGCCGGGCTCGAATCGGCCGACATGGTGGTGACCCTGAGCCCCTTCAAGACCAATCTGGACATCAGCGACGTGCTGCTGCCCATCGCCCCGTTCACCGAAACCTCGGGTTCCTTCGTCAACGCCGAGGGCCGCCTGCAGAGCTTCCATGCCGTGGTGCGCCCCTTGGGCGACACCCGTCCGGGCTGGAAGGTGTTGCGGGTGCTGGGCAACCTGCTGGGTCTGCCGGGTTTCGACGCTGACTCCTCCCAGGGTGTGTTGGCTGCGGCCCTGCCGGGCGTGGCCGACGGCCAGACGGTCGATGCCGCGCGCCTTGACAACGGCAGCACCGCTGCCATTGACACCAGCCCCGCCGCTGGCGAACCCTGCGTGGCCGCCATCTACCAACTCGATTCGCTGGTGCGGCGCGCCAGCTCGCTGCAGCTGACAGCCGACGGCCGTGCAGCCCAAGGAGCACACGCATGATCGACGCGATGTACAACGCCGGGCTGGGGTTGCTTGCCGCTTCGTGGTGGACCACCGCCGCCTGGCCGGTGATCTGGAACCTGCTGAAGATCGTGGCCGTGCTCGCCCCGCTGATGGGCGCGGTGGCCTACCTCACGCTGTGGGAACGCAAGCTGCTGGGTTTCATGCAGGTCCGCCTGGGTCCCAACCGTGTGGGTCCCATGGGTCTGCTGCAGCCGATCGCCGACGCGGTCAAGCTGCTGACCAAGGAACTCATCAGCCCCAGCGCCGCGGCGCCGGGCCTGTTCCGCCTCGGTCCCATCATGGCCATCATGCCGGCCCTGGCGGCCTGGGTGGCCGTGCCCTTCGGCCCGGAGGCGGTGATCGCCAACGTCAACGCCGGTCTGCTGGTGATCCTGGCCATCACCTCGATCGAGGTGTACGGCGTCATCATCGCCGGCTGGGCGTCGAACTCCAAGTACGCCTTCCTGGGGGCGCTGCGCGCATCGGCCCAGATGGTGAGCTACGAAATCGCCATCGGCTTCTGCTTCCTGGTGGTGGTGATGACCGCCGGCAGCCTGCACCTGGGCGAGATCGTGGCCTCACAGGCGCGCGGCATGGGCGCCGACATGGGCCTGAACTTCCTGTCCTGGAACTGGCTGCCGCTTCTGCCCATCTTCGTCGTCTACCTGATCTCCGGCGTGGCCGAAACCAACCGCCACCCCTTCGACGTGGTCGAAGGTGAAGCCGAAATCGTGGCCGGCCACATGGTGGAGTACTCGGGCATGGGCTTTGCCATCTTCTTCCTGGCCGAATACGCCAGCATGTGGCTGGTGTCCATCCTGGCGGTGCTGATGTTCCTGGGCGGCTGGCTGCCGCCGATCGACAGTGCGCTGTTCAACTGGATCCCGGGCTGGATCTGGCTGGGGATCAAGACCTTCGTCGTGGTGTCCATGTTCATCTGGATTCGCGCCACCTTCCCGCGGTTCCGCTACGACCAGATCATGCGTCTGGGCTGGAAGATCTTTATCCCTGTCACGCTGATCTGGCTGCTGCTGGTCGGCGGCCTGATGCAGACGTCCTGGAATATCTGGAAATAAGCCGGAAGAACAAGTATGTCTACCACCATGGCTTCCCCATCGCCCAAGGTTGTCGCGCCGTTTTCGCTGGGTGACTTCTTCAAGAGCTTCCTGCTGGTCGAACTGTTCAAGGGCATGGCCCTGACGGGCCGCTACGCCCTGCGCCGCAAGGTGACGGTTCAGTTCCCGGAAGAGAAGACCCCCCTGTCGCCCCGTTTCCGGGGCCTGCACGCGCAACGCCGCTACGACAACGGTGAAGAGCGCTGCATCGCCTGCAAGTTGTGCGAAGCGGTGTGTCCTGCGCTGGCCATCACCATCGAAGCCGCGCAGCGCGAGGACGGTACCCGCCGCACCACCCGCTACGACATCGACCTGACCAAGTGCATCTTCTGCGGCTTCTGTGAAGAGGCCTGCCCGGTCGACGCCATCGTCGAAACCCAGATCCTCGAGTACCACGGCGAAAAACGCGGCGACCTCTACTTCACCAAGGAGATGTTGCTGGCCGTGGGGGACCGTTACGAACCCCAGATCGCTGCGGCCAAGGCCGCAGACGCGAAGTACCGCTGAGTCTGGCGAAAGAACACCACCATGGATTACCAGCCCGGCTTTTTCTACCTGTTCGCGGCGCTGCTGTTGTTTGCGGCCTTCCGCGTGATCACCTCGCGCAACCCGGTGCACGCCGTGCTGTACCTGATGCTGTCCTTCTCCCAGGCAGCGGCTCTGTGGCTGCTGCTCAAGGCCGAGTTCCTGGGGCTGACCCTGGTGCTGGTGTACCTCGGTGCGGTCATGGTGCTGTTCCTCTTCGTGGTGATGATGCTCGACATCCGGCTCGACGGTGATCGCTGGGGTTTCTGGCAGCACTTCCCGCTGGCTGCTGCCCTGGGGGGTGTGGTCGCGGTGGAGATCATCGCCGTGTTGTGGGTCGGCTTTCCCAACATGGCGGCGCAGGCAGCACCGGTCGCCAGCGATGTTTCCAACACCAAGCAACTGGGTCTGCTGCTCTACACCGAGTACCTGTATCCGATCCAGGTGGCGGCCGTGATTCTGCTGGTGGCGATGATCGCCGCGATTGCGCTGACGCTGCGCCAGCGCAAGGACACGAAGACGATCAACCCCGGCGAGCAGGTGCGGGTGCGCGCGGCCGACCGGCTGGTGGTGCTGCCCTTGGCCGCCACCCAGAAAGCCGCCCCGGCGGCAGAGCAGACCGAGGAGGGCAAGGCATGAGCCTGACGCTGGGACATTTTCTTTCCGTGGGCGCGATCCTGTTCGCGCTGTCGGTGGTGGGCATCTTCCTCAACCGTAAAAACCTCATCGTGCTGCTGATGGCCATCGAACTGATGCTGCTGGCCGTCAACATGAACTTCGTGGCTTTCTCCCACTACCTGGGTGACTTGCATGGCCAGGTCTTCGTGTTCTTCATCCTGACCGTGGCTGCGGCCGAATCGGCGATTGGCCTGGCCATCCTGGTGCTGCTGTTCCGCAACCGGTCGAGCATCAGCGTCGAAGAACTCAACACCCTCAAGGGTTGATGCCACAACCCCGCGAGGCAAGCACACCATGAGCTCCACACTTTCTGCAAGTACCCTGCTGGCCGTACCGCTGGCCCCCCTGGTGGGGTCGGCTTTGGCCGGCATTCTCGGCACCGCCTTCGGTGGCAATGTCATCGGCCGCCGGGCGTCGCACACCTTCACCATCCTGGGCGTGCTGGTGGCTTTCATCCTGTCGGCCATGACGCTCAAGAGCGTCGCGCTCGACGGCGCACGCTTCAACGAAACCCTCTACGAATGGATGGTGGTCGGTGGGCTGAAGATGGAGATCGGCTTCATGGTCGATGGCCTGACGGCCATGATGATGTGTGTGGTGACCTTCGTGTCGCTGATGGTGCACATCTACACCATCGGCTACATGGAAGAGGACGCTGGCTACAACCGCTTCTTCGCCTATATCTCGCTCTTCACCTTCTCCATGCTGATGCTGGTGATGAGCAACAACCTGCTGCAGCTGTTCTTCGGCTGGGAGGCGGTGGGTCTGGTGTCCTACCTGCTGATCGGTTTCTGGTTCAACAAACCCACGGCGATCTTTGCCAACATGAAGGCCTTTCTGGTCAACCGGGTGGGCGACTTTGGCTTCATCCTGGGCATCGGCCTGATCGTCGCCTACACCGGCACGCTCAACTACACCGAGATCTTCGCCAAAGCAGGTGAACTGGGCCCGATGGCCTTCCCCTGGACCTTCTTCGGCCAGGATGCGCTGCTGGTGACGGTGATCTGCATCTGCCTGTTCATTGGCGCGATGGGCAAATCGGCCCAGTTCCCGCTCCACGTCTGGTTGCCCGACTCGATGGAAGGCCCGACCCCCATTTCGGCGCTGATCCACGCGGCCACCATGGTGACCGCCGGCATTTTCATGGTCGCCCGCATGTCGCCGCTGTTCGAGCTGTCCGATGCGGCGCTGAACTTCATCATCGTCATCGGCGCCATCACCGCGCTGTTCATGGGTTTCCTGGGCATCATCCAGAACGACATCAAGCGCGTGGTCGCGTATTCCACGCTGTCGCAGCTGGGTTACATGACCGTGGCCCTGGGGGCTTCGGCCTACTCGGTCGCGGTGTTCCACCTGATGACCCACGCCTTCTTCAAGGCCTTGCTGTTCCTCGCCGCCGGCTCGGTCATCATGGGCATGCACCACAACCAGGACATCCGCTGGATGGGTGGTCTGCGCAAATACATGCCGATCACCTGGATCACCTCGCTGCTCGGCACCCTGGCCCTGATCGGCACGCCACTGTTCTCGGGTTTCTATTCCAAGGACTCGATCATCGAGGCGGTGCACTTCAGCAACCTGCCCGGCAGCGGCTTTGCGTACTTTGCCGTGCTCGCCGGTGTGTTCGTCACCTCCTTCTACTCGTTCCGTCTCTACTTCCTGGTTTTCCACGGAAAGGAGCGCTACGACCAGAACCCCGACGCGCATCACGATGACCATCACCACGACGACCACGGCCACCATGGCGACGGCAAGCCGCACGAGTCGCCCTGGGTGGTGACGGTGCCGCTGCTGCTGCTGGCGATTCCCTCGGTGGTCATCGGCTACCTGACCATCGGGCCCATGCTGTTCGGTGAGTTCCTGCAGGACGCCATCACGGTCAACGCCGCAGCCCACCCGGCCATGAGCCGGTTCGCCGAGATCTTCCACGGACCGCTGGCCATGGCGCTGCACGCCGTGTCCACACCCCCGCTGTACCTGGCGCTGGCCGGTGCCGTGGCCGCCTGGTACATGTACCTGATCAACCCGGCTGTGCCCGCCGCCATCGGCCGTGCCCTCAAGCCGCTGATCACCGTGTTGGAGAACAAGTACTACCTTGACTGGTTCAACGAGAACGTGCTCGCTCGTGGCGCCCGCGCACTGGGTGTGGGCCTGTGGAAGGGTGGCGACCAGGGCCTGATCGAGGGGGGGGTGGTCAACGCCAGCTGGAAGGTGGTGGGCCTGTTCTCGGCGGCGGTGCGCCGCCTGCAGAGCGGTGCGCTCTACCACTATGCGCTGATGATGATCGTGGGCGTGTTCCTGTTCATGACGTACTTCGTCTGGCTCGCCAAATAAGGAGAAGAACAAGATGGGTTTGCTGAGCCTTGCGATCTGGACGCCGGTCTTTTTCGGCGTCGTGCTGCTGGCCTTGGGGCGCGATGAACATGCCGGCGCGGTGCGCTGGATCGCGCTGATCGGCGCGCTGGTTTCGCTGGCGGTCACCGTGCCGCTCTACACCGGTTTCGAAATCGGCACCGCTGCGATGCAGTTCGTCGAGAAGTCGCTCTGGATCGAGCGCTTCAACGTGCATTACCACCTGGGCGTGGACGGCATCTCCCTCTGGCTGGTGCTGCTGACCGCCTTCATCACGGTGATTGTGGTCATCGCCGGCTGGGAAGTGATCACCGAGCGCGTCAACCAGTACATGGGCGCTTTCCTGATCCTCTCGGGTCTGATGATCGGCGTCTTCACCGCGCAGGACGCGATGCTGTTCTACGTCTTCTTCGAGGCGACCCTGATCCCGATGTACCTGATCATCGGCATCTGGGGTGGCCCGAACAAGATCTACGCTGCGTTCAAGTTCTTCCTCTACACCCTGCTGGGCTCGCTGCTCATGCTGGTGGCCCTCATCTACCTGTACACCCGGTCCGGTGGCAGCTTTGATCTGGCCACCTGGTACAAGCTGCCGCTGGGTTCCACCGCGCAGACCCTGCTGTTCTTCGCCTTCTTCGCCGCCTTTGCGGTGAAGGTGCCCATGTGGCCGGTGCACACCTGGCTGCCAGACGTGCACGTCGAGGCACCGACCGGTGGCTCGGCCGTGCTGGCGGCCATCATGCTCAAGCTGGGTGCCTACGGTTTCCTGCGCTTCTCGCTGCCCATCGTGCCCGATGCGTCCCATGAGTGGGCTGCACTGGTGATCGGTCTGTCGCTCGTGGCGGTGGTCTACGTCGGCCTGGTGGCCATGGTGCAGCAGGACATGAAGAAACTGGTGGCCTATTCGTCGGTGGCCCACATGGGCTTCGTCACCCTGGGCTTCTTCGTCTTCAGCGATCTCGGCGTGTCTGGCGCTATCGTGCAGATGATCTCGCATGGCTTCGTCTCGGCGGCCATGTTCCTGTCCATCGGCGTGCTGTACGACCGGGTGCACTCCCGCCAGATCGCCGATTACGGCGGTGTGGTCAACACCATGCCCAAGTTCGCCGCCTTTGCCCTGCTGTTCACCATGGCCAACTGCGGCCTGCCGGGCACCGCTGGCTTCGTGGGTGAATGGATGGTGATCCTGGCTGCCGTCAAGGCCAACTTCTGGGTCGGCGTGCTGGCCGCCAGCGCTCTGATCTTTGGTGCCGCCTATTCGCTGTGGATGTTCAAGCGGGTGTACCTGGGCGCGCCGGGCAACCAGCATGTCAAGGAGCTCACCGACATCGGCGCGCGCGAAATCCTGGTGATGTCGCTGCTGGCCATCATGGTGCTGTACATGGGCATCCACCCCAAGCCGTTCACCGACGTCATGGACGCTTCCGTGGCCGAGCTGCTGCGCCATGTGGCCGTGTCCAAACTGAATTGAGCCCAGCCTAGACAACAAGCGAGTTTTCACATGATCGACAACCTCAGCTGGGTCGTGGCCTACCCGGAAATCCTGTTGCTGGTGATGACCTGCGTGATCGCGCTGGTCGACCTGGCCGTCAAGTCGCCGCTGCGCGGTGCTACCCACGGGCTCACCCTGCTGACCCTGGCGGCTGTGGCGGTGCTGACTGGCATCTATGCCAGCTCGGGTCAGGTGGCGTTGGGCTTCGGTGGCATGGTCATCAGCGACCCGATGGGCAACTGGCTCAAGTGCTTCGCCGCCATCGCCATGATGGTCACTCTTGTCTATGGCCGTGCCTACGCCGGCTCGCGCGACATGCTGCGCGGGGGCGAGATGTTCACCCTGGCGCTGTTTTCGCTGCTCGGCATGTTCGTGATGATTTCCGGTCACAACCTGCTGGTGATCTACCTCGGCCTCGAACTGTTGACCCTCTCGAGCTACGCGCTGGTGGCCCTGCGCCGTGACGATCCGCAGGCCACCGAAGCGGCGATGAAGTACTTCGTGCTCGGTGCGCTGGCCTCGGGCTTCCTGCTCTACGGCATGTCGCTGATCTACGGTGCCACCGGTTCGCTCGATCTGTCGCAGGTGGTCCGTGCCATTGCTGGTGGCGATGAGTCGCTGGCCGGTTCGCCGCGCGTGCTGATGCTGGGCCTGGTGTTCCTGGTCGCCGGTCTGGCCTTCAAGCTCGGCGTTGTGCCGTTCCACATGTGGGTGCCGGATGTGTACCACGGCGCACCGACTGCGGTCACGCTGATGATCGGCAGCGCGCCCAAGCTGGCCGCCTTTGCCATCGTCATCCGCCTGCTGGTGCAGGGCCTGCTGCCCCTGGTGGTGGACTGGCAGCAGATGCTGGCCGTGCTGGCCGTCGCCTCGCTGCTGGTCGGCAACCTGGCCGCCATCGCCCAGACCAGTCTCAAGCGCATGCTGGCTTTCTCGACCATTGCGCAAATGGGCTTTATGCTGCTCGGTCTGCTGGCCGGTGTGGCGGGCGGGCAGGGCGGCAACATGGCCAACGCCTACGGCTCGGTCATGTTCTACGTGGTCAGCTATGTGCTGACCACGCTGGGCACTTTCGGTGTGATCCTGCTGCTCTCGCGCCAGGGTTTCGAGTCGGACAACATCAGCGACCTGGCGGGCCTGAACCAGCGCAGCCCGCTGTACGCCGGCGTCATGGCGATCTGCATGTTCTCGCTGGCCGGTGTGCCGCCGCTGGTGGGCTTTTATGCCAAGTTGTCGGTGCTGCAGGCCTTGCTGGCCACACCCGAGCCGATTTACATCGGTCTGGCCGTGTTTGCGGTGATCATGTCGCTGATTGGTGCCTTCTACTACCTGCGTCTGGTCAAGGTCATGTACTTCGATGCGCCGACGCAGACCGCGCCCATCGAAGCCGGTACCGATGTGCGGGCCGTGCTGTCGCTCAACGGCGCGCTGGTGCTGGTGTTGGGCATCGTGCCCGGCGGCCTCATGGCACTGTGCGCCCAGGCCATTGCCGCGCTGATCGTCTGATTGGATTTCCACGGCGGGGCCGGGAACACCGGCGCCGGTCGCGGATCGCAACACCATGTCGCACAACCTCTCTGTCTGGCTCGTCATCGCCGTTGCGGTGCTGGCGGCCAATCTGCCGTTTTTCAACCAGCGCTGGCTCGCGGTCATCCCCCGCCAGGGCCGCAAGACGCTGTGGATGCACGCCCTGGAACTGGTGCTGCTGTATTTCGTGGTCGGCGGGGTGGGGCTGGCGCTGGAGCAGTCGGGCGGGCAGATCTATCCGCAGGGCTGGGAGTTCTACGCCACCACCGCGTCACTGTTTCTGACGCTGGCCTTCCCCGGCTTTGTCTACCGCTACCTGTTCCACCGCCGCGGCTGAGCCCTGAGCTGCGTCCCCCCTCAGCATGAGCACCGCCGACGAGCATCTGCGCGAGCGCACCGTCTCCCGCACCGAGCTGTTGCGCGGGCATTTCCTGCAGGTCGTGCGCGACACGGTGAGCCTGCCTTCCGGCCGTGAAGCGACGCGCGAATATGTGTTGCACCCCGGTGCGGTGATGGTCATCGGTCTGCTGGACGATGGGCAGGTGGTGCTGGAGCGTCAATACCGCCACCCCATGGACCAGGTGATGCTGGAGTTTCCGGCCGGCAAGCTGGACGCGGGCGAGGGCAGCCGCGCCTGTGCCGAGCGCGAGCTGCGAGAGGAAACCGGCTACCGCGCCCGTGAGTGGGCCTTTGCCGGCCGCCTTGCGCCCACGGTTGCCTACTCCGACGAAGTCATCGACATCTGGTTCGCCCGCGGGCTGACAGCGGGGGATCGGCAACTCGACGAGGGTGAGTTCCTGGACGTGATCAGTGCTTCGCCACAGGAGGTGCTGGAGGCCTGTCGCAACGGCGCGATCATCGACGGCAAGTCGATTGCCGGTGCCCTGTGGCTGCAGAACGTCCTCTCGGGCGTGTGGACGCTGGACTGGTCGGGGCGCATGCCCGAAGCCGTCGCCCGATAATGGCGGCATGAAGGTCCTGAACCTGCAATGCGCGCACCAGCATGCCTTTGAAGGCTGGTTCGCTTCCGAAGACGACTTCCGCCAGCAGCTCGAGCGCGGGCTGCTGAGCTGTCCTGTGTGCGGTGAACCCTCGGTGCACAAGCTGCCATCGGCGCCGCGCCTGAACCTGGGGCATGCCCGCGAGCCTGAGGCCCGCCCGGCGCCAGCGGCTGCCGCGCCGGGGTCGGTGGACATGGCCGCCGCGCCGGCGATGCAGGGGCTGATGCTGCGCGCGCTGCGCGAACTCATGCACAAGACCGAAGACGTGGGCGAGCGTTTTGCCGACGAGGCGCGCGCCATGCACCAGGGCGATATCGAGCAGCGCGCCATCCGTGGACGCACCACGCCCGAAGTCGCCCTCGAACTGATCGAAGAGGGCATCGACGTGCTGCCCCTGCCGGCGCTGCCGTCGATCAAGGAAACCCTGCAGTAGCCGCCATGAGCCCGCGGAACCGGCTGGGCCGGACCGCGCGCTGCACCCCGGTGGCTTGACGCCAAAGCCGGCGCCGGAGTGCTCCATGGTCTTCAGGGGTACAGGCCGCGCAGGTCGCGCGCGTGCAGGATGCGTTTGCAAGCGACGATGAAGGTGGCCGTCCGCAGGCTCACCTTGTTGTCCTGTGCCACCTGCCAGATGGCGGCGAACGCACCCTTCATGATCTTCACCAGCCGTTCGTTGATCTCGTCCTCGCTCCAGAAGAAGCTGGAGAAGTCCTGCACCCACTCGAAGTAGCTCACCGTTACGCCGCCGGCGTTGGCGATCACGTCGGGCAGCACCAGGATGCCGCGGTCGTGCAGGATGTCGTCGGCCTGCGGGGTGGTGGGGCCGTTGGCGCCCTCAATGATCATCTTCGCCTGGATGCGGCCGGCATTGGCCTCGGTGATCTGCTGCTCCAGGGCGGCGGGGATCAGGATGTCGCAGGGCACGCCCCAGAAGGCGTCGTTGTCGATCACCTCGGCGCCGGCGAAGCCCGCCACCGTGCCCGCGCGGGCCACGTGCGCCAGCAACGCGGGCACGTCCAGACCGCTCTCGCGGTAGATGCTGCCGCCGTGGTCCTGCACCGCCACCACCTTCGCGCCGGCTTCTGCAAACAGCTTGCCAGCCACACCGCCCACATTGCCAAAACCCTGCACGGCCACGCGCGCCTGGCTGACGTCCATGCCGATGTGCTGGGCCGCCTCGACGCCCACGGTGAACACACCGCGGCCGGTGGCCTCGCGCCGACCCAGCGAGCCGCCCAGGTCCACCGGTTTGCCGGTGACCACGCCGGTGGCGGTCGAGCCTTCGTTCATCGAGTAGGTGTCCATCATCCAGGCCATCACCTGCTCGTTGGTGTTCACATCGGGTGCCGGGATGTCCTTGGTCGGGCCGATGATGATGCCGATCTCGCTGGTGTAGCGTCGGGTCACGCGCTCAAGTTCGCCACGCGAGAGCTGACGCGGATCGACCCGGATGCCGCCCTTGGCGCCGCCGTAGGGCACGTTGACCGCGGCGTTCTTGATCGACATCCAGGCCGACAGCGCCATCACTTCGGACAGGGTCACGTTCTGGTGGAACCGCACCCCGCCCTTGCCCGGGCCGCGGCTGGTGTTGTGCTGCACCCGGTAACCTTCAAAGTGGGCCACGGTGCCATCGTCCAGGTGGATCGGCACGTCGACGATCAGCGTGCGCTTGGGCCGCTTGAGGGTGTCCACCCAGCGCGCCAGGTCGCCCAGGTAGGGCGTGACGCGGTCCACCTGCTGCAGGTAAATGCCCCAGGGGCCGAGGTTGTTCGGGTCGAGGTACGAGGGCAGGGCGTGGGTGAAGGCGGCGGGGCTGTTGGCAGCTGCGCTGGCGGGGTGTGGTGCGGTTGACATGAGCGGGGTGTCCTTGGAGAGGGTGTCATCGGCGCCGAGTGAGACCGATGGGCGCGACTGTAAGGACCCGGTGCCGCGCCTGTCCAAGGCCGAGTTTCCATTCGGTTATGCGCCAAACGCATAACCCGGTGTCAGTGGTTGAACTGCAGCGCAGCCAGGCCGGCGTACACCCCACCCAGCGCCACCAGCTCGGCGTGGGTGCCCTGCTCGACGATGCGGCCCTGTTCCAGCACCACGATGTGGTCGGCGCGCTGCACCGTGGCCAGGCGGTGGGCGATCACCAGCGTGGTTCGGCCCTGCATGGCCGAGGCCAGGGCCGCCTGCACCATGCGCTCGCTGTTCGCGTCCAGGGCGCTGGTGGCCTCGTCGAGCAGCAGCAGCGGCGGGTTCTTGAGCATGGCCCGCGCAATGGCGATGCGCTGGCGCTGCCCGCCCGACAGGCGCACGCCGCGCTCGCCCAGGAAGGTGCCGTAGCCGTCGGGCAACTGCGCGATGAACTCGTCGGCAAAAGCGGCGCGGGCGGCTGCGTGGACCTCGTCGTCGCTGGCGTCGGGCCGGCCGTAGCGGATGTTTTCCAGCGCGTTGGCCGAGAAGATCACCGGGTCCTGCGGCACGATGCCGATGCGCCCGCGCAAGTCCTGCAGCGCCATCTCGCGCAGCGGCGTGCCGTCGAGCAGGATCTGGCCGGCGTCGGGGTCGTACCAGCGCAGCAGCAGGCCGAAGACGGTGGTCTTGCCCGCGCCGCTGGCGCCCACCAGGGCCACGGTCTGGCCGGCCGCCACGTCCAGGCTGAAGTCGTCCAGTGCCGGCCGCTCCGGTCGCGAGGGGTAGTGGAAGCGCAACTGCTCGAAGCGCACCGCGCTGCCGCCGGCCGGCGCTGCCGTGCTGCGCGGCCGGGCAGGGGACTGCACCGGCGAACTCAGCTGCAGCAGCTCGACCAGCCGTTCGCTCGCGCCGGCGGCGCGCAGCAGGTCACCGTAGACCTCGCCGAGCACGGCCACCGCACCGGCGAAGATGATGACGTACACCACCGCCTGGCCCAGTTCGCCCGGACTGAGGCTACCCGCCAGCACGGCCTGCGTGCCTTGGTACAGGCCCCAGAGGATGAGCGCCGCATTGGCGATGATGACGAAGGCCACCAGGCCGGCCCGCGCGCGGCTGCGCCGTGCGGCGGTGGCAAAGGCGTTTTCGCTGGCCTGGGCAAAACGGCGGGCTTCGCGGTCCTCGGCGGTGTAGCTCTGCACCACCGCAATGGCGTTCAGCACCTCGGCCGCGATGGCGCTGGTGTCGGCCACGCGGTCCTGGCTGGCCCGCGAGAGCTTGCGCACGCGACGGCCAAAGGCCATGGCCGGCAACACCACCAGCACCACCACGGCCAGCACCTGCAACATGACCGAAGGATGGCTGATGACCAGCATGAGCAGCGCGCCCACCCCCATCACCGCGTTGCGCAGGCCCATGGAGAGCGAGGAGCCAACCACCGTCTGCACCAGCGTGGTGTCGGTGGTCAGGCGCGAGAGCACCTCACCGGTTGGCGTGGTCTCGAAGAACTGCGGGCTCTGGCGCAGCACATGGGCATACACCGCATCGCGCAGGTCGGCCGTGATGCGCTCGCCCAGCCAGCTGACCAGATAAAAGCGCGCGGCTGAAAACACCCCCAGCGCCACCGCGACGGCGAACAGCTGCAGGAAGTGACCGCGCAGCCCCAGGGCCTGGGTGGCGCGGTCGGCGGGCAGCAGGCCGCCGTCGATCAGCCCGCGCAGCGCCACCGGAAACAGCAGGGTGGCGGCCGCGGCCAGCACCAGGAACAGGCCCGCCAGGGCGACCTGTGCACGGTAGGGGCGGGTGAAGGGCAGCAGGGCCCGCAGGGCCTGCGGCGACTGCGCCTTGGCGCGGGCAGGGGAGGTGTCGGTGCTCATGGAGGCCCCAGTGTGCCGTGAAACCCCATCGCCTGCCCGGGCATCGCGCTCGCCGGACGGAGGGTCAGGCGCCTGCGCGGCAGAAGGCATCGAAGCGAAACGGGTGGGAAAAGAGCCCCATTGGAGGCGGCTTTTGAGGACGGTGGCCGCCGCCACAGCCGGAAAAACAGGGTCGACATGGGACGCCTGTCCACCCGTTGCGGCCGATGCGCTTCTGCCACCCAGGCTTGCGGAGCCCTGCGTTTCAGGCGATGTCCAGACGGGTGTGCCCAAAAAGTCGCTGGTGGGTCTGCTCCAGGCGGGCGATCAGCGCATCCACATCGGCCACAAACTGCTCGCGGGTGGCCTGCGGTGTGCGCGTGACCAGTGCCGTGGATTGGTCTGCCAGCTCGGTTTCCCCGGCCTGGCGCGCCCAGCGGCGCACCTCGCAGTAGGCCAGCAGGGCCAGGCGGCTCATGTCGTCCTGGCGCCGGGCGTGTTGCAGTTCACCCAGCAGGTCTTCCAGGCTCAGCTGAAGGGTCAGGGAAACGTTGGACATGTTGCAGTGCAGCATAACCCAAACGACGGCTTTTCGCACGGCGATTTTTAGGGAGCTGAGTCAGGCTGTCGTCAAACGGCCACCCGCCACAGGGCGGCCGATCGGCTTGACCACCGTCCCGTCCTGACGGGCGCAGCGGCGCCTGCAAACCGTTGTGGGCGGTGCAGCCGCGCGGCGGACGGTAACCCGTCCATCACAGGCGCAGGGCTTGCGCGTAGCCGGTCATCTCCAGGTAGCCGCGGCCCACCCGGCGGCCGCTGGCGTCCAGCAGGTCGGACAGGCCTTCCCAGTACACCGTGCCGGTGCTGCGGCGGCTGTCGAGCTCCTGCGCGGCTATCACCGCCTGCACGGTGAAGCGGCCCGCGGGCGTGTCCACCGCCCACCGCACCGGGTAGCGGGCCCGGGTGTGTGGGCTGGTCCAGTGCTGCAGCGGTGTGAAACGCACCGCCTCGGGACCGAAAGGCTGTGCCGCATCCGGTGCATTCCCATCGGCTGCCGCCCGAAACGACCCGCCCGCCCAGAGCGCGCTGCCATCGGCACGGCGCAGGCGGAAGGCGGTCAGGCTGCTGCCATCGTCCAGGTTCATGCCGATCCAGTCCCAGCCAACGGCTTGCGGGTGCAGCAGCGTCTCGCTCCACTCGTGGTCGAGCCAGGCTGTGCCTTGCACCCGGTGGCGCCGGCCGCCCAGGCGCAGCTCGCCGTGCACCGCCAGCTGCGGGTGGCTGACATAAAAGCTGGCCTGCCCGGGCGCCGGTCCCTTGCGCGAGAAGCCCGCGTCGCCTTGCAGCAGGATGGCCTGGCGCGGGGTGAAGGTCAGCGCAATGCCCAGTTCGTCACCCTGTACCTGCGTGGTGTAGCGGCCATCGGCCGCCCGGCGCAGGAACCAGTCGCGCAGGTGGACCTGCAGGTCTTGCGTGCTGGCCCAGACGCCGCCCTCGGCCTGCGCCGGGCGCTCGCCGTTCCAGCGGGCGATGCGCTCGTCGTGCCGCAACTCGCCGGCCTGCACGTCGGTGACCGCGGCATGGGCAAACAGCAGCTGCCGCGCGGCCAGCCGGCCGGGCAGGGCCTGCGCCACGTCCACCCGGCTGCGGAAGAAGGTCACCTGAAAACCAAAGGCCCGCCCGGTTTCGTCCTCGGCGTGGCCGGTCAGGTACCACCATTCGGTACGCGTGTCGTTGTGGCTGCCGTGGTCGCGCGGAAAGACCAGCGGCCGCGGCTGCACCGCCAACACCGGGGCAAAGGGCCAGGCCAGCGCCGACAGCAGCAGGCTTCGCCGGGGCAGCAGCGGCATCACCAGTCCTCCTTCACCGCCTGCACCGCGTCGCGGCTGGCCGCGGCCCGCCCGGACAGCCAGGCCGTCAGCGTGCCGGCCAGCACGACCGCCACGCACAGGGCCAGCAGGCGGCCTGCGGGCAGGGCCATGTCCATGGTCCAGTGAAAGCTCTGCGGGTTGACCACATGCACCAGCACCACGCTGACCGCCAGGCCCAGTGCCAGCCCGGCGAGGGCGCCCAGCAGTGTCCACGCCAGGCCTTCGAGGGCCACCAGCCGCAAAATCTGCCGGCGCGTCAGGCCCAGGTGGGCCAGCAGGCCGAATTCCTTGCGCCGCGCGAGCACCTGCGCACTGAAGCTGGCGGCCACGCCGAACAGGCCAATGCCGATGGCCACCGCCTGCAGCCAGTAGGTGACGGCGAAACTGCGGTCGAAGATGCGCAGCGAAATGGCGCGGATGTCGCGGGCCGAGGCGAAGCTGATCAGTTCCTGCGCGCCCAGGCGTTCGGCCGCGCCGCGCACGGCTTCGCGCACGGCGGCCTCGTCGGCACCCTCGCGCAGGTGCAGCGCCAGGTCCTGCACGCCCGGCTCGCCGCCCAGGCGCAGGTAGTCCTCGCGGTCCATCACCACGCTGCCGTGCTGGCGGGCGTAGTCGCGCCAGACGCCAGCGACGAAGAAACGCACCGGCGTGTCTGGCGCGAAGGCGGTGTTCAGTGCGTCCCACCACTGGCCTGGCTGCACGCCGTGCAGGCCCGGCACGGCCTCGCTGACGTACACCCGCACCACCGGTGTGGGGCTGGCCGGCGGTTCCAGCGCCGGGGTGAGCAGGGGCAGCAGCTGGCCGGTGTGAGCGCTGCCGTGCGCGAGCGGCCGCACCAGCAGGGTCAGGGCGGGCCGGGCGGGGTCGAGCTGCAGGGGCACCACCCGCAGCGCCTCGGTGCGGGCGATGCCGTCCAGCCGCGCCACGGCGGACACGAAAGCCTCGGGCAGGGTGCCGCCTTCGCTGCCCTGCGCGCCAGCCCGCACATACAGCTGCGCAGGCAGCACGCTGCCCAGCCATTCGGTGACCGAATCGCGAAAGCTGGCTACCATCACCGTCAGCGCCACCGACAGCGCCAGGCTGGCCACCACGCCGCTGGTGGCCACCGCGGCGGCTTCGCGCAGGCGGCGCGAGCGTTCCACCGCCAGCAGCGGCAGCGCGTGCCTGCCCAGGCGCGGCGCGATGCGGTCGAGCAGGGCGCCCACGGCCAGCGGCAGCGCGGCGATGCCGCCCACCAGCAGCAGGCCGATGGACGCATAGGCCGCCAGCGGGATGCCGGCCACCGGCGGCGCCCAGGCCAGGGCCACAGCCAGCAGCATCAGCCCCAGGGCCATGCCGTGGCGGCGGTGGGCGGCGGCGTGCCCGGCGCCCAGGCCCTTGAGCGCCTGGGCCGGGGCCAGGGCGGCGCTGGCGCGGGCCGGCCACCAGCCACCGGCCAGCGCGGCCGCCACCCCCAGCAGGCCGTACAGCAGCGCCGCCCCGGGGCTCCAGTGCAGGTCCGGGGTGGCAGCGGCAAAGTAGCCACCCCCCAGATCACCCCCCAGCAGCCGCAGCGCCAGGGCGGCCAGACCGGTGCCCAGGGCCACGCCCAGCACGCTGCCCAGCAGGCCCAGCAGCGCCGATTCGGCCAGCACCAGGCGCAGCCGTTCGCGCGCCGACAGGCCCAGCACCCCCAGCAGCGCGAACTGCTGCTGCCGCCGTGCCACCGACAGCGACAGCACCGAGAAGACCAGAAAGCCTCCGGTGAACAGGGCCACCAGCGCCAGCACCGTGAGGTTGACCCGGTAGGCGCGCGAGAGCAGGCTGGCGCGTTCGCCGGCCTGCTCGGGCCGCTGGGCATACACCGTGGCGGGCAGGTCCAGCGCGCGCAGCAGCGCGTCTGCCGACGTGCCCGGTGCCAGGCGCAGGTCGATGCGGCTGAGCGCACCGCTGCGGCCGGTCAGCGCCTGCGCGGCGGCCACGTCCATCACCACCAGGGGCGCGCCCGCCGCCGCCACGGTGCCGGCCACGCGCAGGGTGTGCCGCTGCAGGCCCAGCAGCAGCGGCAAGGTGGACGGGCTGCCCAGGGCGGCCTGTGCGGCCGGGTTGAGGAACACCGCATCGGGCGCGAACAGATCCAGCCGATCCGCCCCGCGGGCGAGGACCGGCAGCAGCGCAGGCGACACGCCGGCCACCGCCAGCGCATCCACCCCCAGCAGCCGCACCGGCTGCGGGCGACCGTTCGCGTCCAGCGCGCTGGCGGGCTCGTCCAGCACCGGGCTGGCCAGTGCCACGCCGGGCTGCGCCGCCACCCGCTCGTGCAGCGCGTCGTCGAGCAGGCCCTGGCGGGCGCGCAGGCTCAGGTCGGGCTGGCCGTTGACGGTGCTCACCGCGCCTGCAAATTCCGCCAGCGCCGAGGCGTTGATGAGCTGCACCGCCAGCGCCAGTGCCACCCCCAGCATGACCGCCACCACCGCAGCGGCGTGCCGCCACGGGTGGTGGCGCCATTCCTGCCAGGAAAAGGTGGTGAGCAAGGTGCGCATGGGCCGAGCTTAGCGCCGCACCGGGCGGCGCATGGCCAGCAGGGAAAGCCGGCGGCGACTGTGGTCCAATACCGGGGTGTTCAACCCCGCATGAAGTCATCAACGCCATGGGCAACAAAATCTTCACCGAAGCCGACCGCAAAGCCACCCCCCGTCCCACGCCCGCCAACGGCGTCGTGCTGCCCACCCACGGTCGCGGCCAGCGCAGCAGCCTGGAGCGCGGTGTCGCCACCCGCAGCAAGAAGAACCCCGGCAAGCGCACCCACAAGGGCGGCTGATCGGCTTCTCCGTTTCGGTGACCCAACGGTCACCGGCCACAAAAACGGCCCTCACGAGGGCCTTTTTTGTGGCCCGGCTGCCAGGGCCTCGGACCATTGGCGCCGGTTCCCGTGGGCGACCAGCAGACAGGCGGTGATGGCGTTGCGGGCCGGGCCGGTGGTGGCCCCGCTTGAAATCGTTGACCACCTCGCCGGGCAGGCGGATGGCCCTGTGGGAGGTCGCTGCAGGGCAATCGCCCTTGTGCTGACGGATATCTTGTGGGGGGCGGTCGATACCGGCTCCAGCGTTCTGTGCAGTCCTCGTATCGAACCGCTGCATGGCCTCTGGTGGCTGATTCGCCGTTTTGGAGGGGTTTTGTCGGGCTCGTACAAGAGGCCTACAATCGGCCGCTTCACCGGGGGTGCGCTGTGGTCCTAAAGGCTTGAGCGCTGAGAAATACCCCTCTCACCTGATCTGGGTCGTGCCAGCGTAGGGAGCGTGTCGAGCGGGGGCGCCGTGCTGTGCCCACCGTCTGTTCGGGCGCTGCCGGCATGACCGGCGCGTTTTTCGACAAGGCGGTCACCCATGCAACGACGTCACCTGATTTCTGTCCTCCTGGCCCTGGCGGGCAGCACGCTGGCCCCGGCGGCTCTGGCGGCCACGCCGGTCACCCTGCGTGTGCTCACCCACAGCAGTTTCGATCTGCCCCAGGAGCAGCTGGCCCAGTTCGAGAAAGACGCTGGCGTCAAACTGCGGCTGATCAAGGCCGGGGACGCCGGCGAAATGACCAACAAGCTCATCCTGACCCAGGCGCGCCCGATCGCCGACGTGGTCTACGGCATTGACAACACCCTGCTGCCGCGGGCGCTGGCGGCCGGTGTCATCGAGCCCTACACCGGCCCGGCTGCCCAGCGCCCAGCCGCGGCCACGCTGGACGCCGGCGTGGTGCCGGTCGATTACGGTTTTGTCACCCTCAACATCGACAAGGCCTGGTTTGCCCGGAGCGGCCTGGCCCTGCCCACCAGCCTGGACGACCTGACCCAACCCGCATACCGCAAGCTGCTGGTGGTGCAGAACCCGGCCACCTCCAGCCCGGGCATGGCCTTTCTGCTGGCCACCATCGGCGGGCTGGGCGAGGAGCAGGCCTTTGCCTGGTGGGCCGCCATGCGCGCCAATGGCGTGAAGGTGGCCAAAGGCTGGACCGAGGCTTACTACACCGAATTCACCCGCAACGGCGGCACCCGCCCCATTGTGGTCAGCTACGCCAGCAGCCCGGCTGCCGAAGTCTTCTACAGCAAGGACAAGCTCACCGAATCGCCGACCGCCAACCTGTTCCTCAGGGGCGGTGTGTTCCGCCAGGTCGAAGGCGTGGCCTTGGTCAAAGGCGGGCAGCCGGCCGCGCGCGAGGCTGCCGGGAAGTTCATCGAATTCCTGCGCTCGCCGGGCGTGCAGCAGTCGCTGCAGACCACCATGTGGATGTACCCGGCCGAGGCGGGCGCCCCACGGGCAGAGGTGATGCAGCGCCACGCGGTCGAACCGCAGGCCCATGACAGCCCGTCCAGCGCCGAGGTGGCGGCCAAGTCCAAAGCGTGGGTGCAGCGCTGGACCCGGGTGGTGCTGAAGTGAGCCGCGCGGCCGCCTCGCCATGAAGCCCCGCTGGCTGCTGCCCGCGCTGCCGCTGCTGTTTTTGGCGGGGGTGCTGGTGGCACCGGTGCTGCGCCTGCTGGCCGAGGGGCTGGCCCCCACGGTCGACGCCGGGCCCCTGCGCTGGTTCGAGGTGTGGCAGGACGATTTTCTGCGCTGGCGGGTGTTGTGGTCGCTCGCCCAGGCGGTCATCACCTGCGCGCTGGCGCTGCTGCTGGGCCTGCCCATTGCCTGGGTGCTGGCGCGGCTGGACTTTCCCGGCCGCACCCTGGCCCTGCGCCTGCTGATGTTGCCGTTCGTCGTGCCCACGCTGGTGGCGGCCCTGGGCGTGCTGGCGCTCTGGGGGCCGCGGGGTGTGCTCGGGGCGCCGCTGGCCGCTGCCGGCATCGAATTGATGGATACCCCCTGGCTGCTGCTCTACGGCAACCTGTTCTTCAACCTGTGCGTGGTGGTGCGCGCGGGGGTGGACGCGCTGGAGCAGGTGAGCGCCCCGCGCGTGGCCGCGGCGCGCACCCTGGGCGCCACGCCCTGGCGTGCGTTCTGGCGCGTCGAATGGCCAGCCATCGCGCCCTGGCTGGCCTCCAGCCTGTGCCTGGTTTTCCTGTACTGCTTCGCCGGTTTCGGCCTCGCGCTGGTGCTCGGCGGCCAGCGCTACGCCACGGTGGAGGTCGAGATCTACACCCTGGTGGCCCACGAGCTGCAACTGGGGCAGGCCAGCGTGCTGGCGGTGTGGATGCTGTTGCTCACCGGCGGCGTGGCGCTGGGCCACGCCGCGCTGGAAAAGCGCCTGGCCGCCCCCGGCCGGGTGGCGCCGGTGCCGCGCCAGCGCCCGCAGGGGCGCGCGCAGTGGGCGCTGCTATGGGTCGCCGTGTTCGTGCTGTTCGCGGTGTGTGCAGCGCCGCTGCTGGCCATCGTCGCCCGTGCGCTGCAGGCGCTGCTGCTGGGTCAGGGGGCTGCGGTGCTGACCGACGCCGACACGCTGGACGCGCTGTGGAACACGCTGCGGTTTTCCGGCCTGGCGCTGGCCCTGGCCACCGCCCTGGGCCTGCTGCATGCGCTGGGCGTGCGCGCGCTGGATGCGGCCGCCCCGGCACGCCCGGGCGGTGCGGCGCCCGCTGCCGTGGCGCTGCTGTGGCGGGCCGCCGCTTTCCTGCCCTTTGTGGTGTCCTCGGTCACCGTCGCCTTCGGGCTGCTGCTGCTCTACCCGCAGGCCAGCGCCAGCCTGGCGCTGCTGATCGCCGCCTACGTGCTGCTGGCCTATCCCTTCGTGGCCAAGTCCATCACCGCCGCGCTCGACAGCCTGCCGGCCAGTTACGCGCAGGCGGCGGCCACCCTGGGAGCGCGGCCGCTGCGGGTGTTCTGGCGTGTCACCCTGCCGCTGGTCGCTCCGGCCCTGCGCCGCGGCATGGCCTTTGCTGCCGCTACCGCACTGGGCGAATTCGCCGTCACCCTGTTCCTGGGCCGGCCGGAGTGGACCACGCTCACCACCCTCATCTACCAGCACCTGGGCCGGCCGGGACAGGCCAACCTGGACGCCGCGCTGGTGCTCGCCGGCCTGCTCATGCTGCTGGCCCTGGGCGCGTTTGCCCTCATCGAGGGCCGGCCCCGCGAGAATGCACGCCATGCTTGAACTGCGCGACATCGCCAAACAATGGGACCAGCGGCCGCTGCTGGCCGGGGTGGACCTGCGTGTGGGCGCGGGCGAAACCGTGGCCTTGCTCGGCGCCTCGGGCAGCGGCAAGAGCACGCTGCTGAAAATCGCTGCCGGGCTGGAAACGCCCGATCGCGGCAGCGTCTGGCTCGACGGGCGCGACATCAGCGCCCTGCCGCCCGAGCGGCGCGGCTTTGCGCTCATGTTCCAGGACTTCGCGCTCTTTCCGCACCTGAACGTGCAGGACAACGTGGCCTTCGGGCTGGTGGAGCAGGGCGTGCCGAAGGCCCAGGCACGCCAGCGTGCGCGCGATTTGCTGGCCCGCTTCGGGCTGGAAGGCCACGCCACCGACCGGGTGTGGACCCTCTCGGGCGGCGAGCAGCAGCGGGTGGCGCTGGCGCGCGCCCTCATCACCCGGCCGCGCGTGCTGCTGCTCGACGAGCCGTTTTCGGCGCTCGACGCCGACCTGCGCGAGCAGCTGCGCGCCGAGTTCCGAGCCCGCATCGCCGAAGCCGGCATGGCCGCCGTGCTGGTTACCCACGACGAGGCCGAGGCCCGCGCCATGGCCACCCAGGCGTGGACGCTGCAGGGTGGCCGGCTGCAGCCACGCTGGTGACCAGCCGCGCCCGCGCCGCTTGTCGCAGAATGTCGACTATGGACGCCTATCTTTTGGTTGGCAACGCCAACACCCGCAAGACCTCGGTCATCCGCAGCCTCAGCGGCTGCTTCAACCGCAGCGTGCGCGACATCCAGCTGCAGTCTGGCCGCCCGCTGCGCTTCTATGCCCGCGTCGGCGCACTGCAGGGCACCCGCACCACGCTCGACGAGTTTTTGCAGGAAGTGCAGCGCGCCCGTTGCGAGGCGGTGCTGTTCAGCCTGCTGCCCACCGCCGTGCACACCGACCTGATGGACTACCCCGACGCGCAAACCTACGTGGCCGGGCTGCGCGAGCGCGGCTGGCACTTCAAGGGTGTGGCCGTGCTCGGGCAAGACGGCGGCGGCGTGCGCGCGCCCAACCTGCGCCAGTATGTGCAGGCCCCCACCGCACCGGTCAACCTGACCGCGCGCGATGTGCGGGCCCAGTTCGGCTGGCTGTAGGGGTCTGTCGGGCCATGCGAGCGCGGGCTGCGAAATGGCCGCGGTGATCGGCTTTTACCGTCTTTTTGAATCTGGGGTGGTGGCCTGCAAATCGGACAAAAGGCGGTCTTCGCTGGCGTGCCTTGTCGCTCTGCGCTCCCTGAGCCTGACCGGCGTACAGGGCCGCAATCGTCGCTGCAGACGCCACTATGATGGGTGGTATGGACAACAAACTGCTTGAATCGCTGGTATGCCCGGTGACCAAAGGTCCGCTGCTGTACCAGCGCGACACACAGGAACTGCTCTCGCGCAGCGCCCGTCTGGCATACCCCATCCGTGACGGCATTCCCATCCTGCTCGAGCAGGAGGCCCGGCCCCTGACCGAGGAAGAAGCAGCGCGGCCGCCCGCGCCGCCCGTCGCAACATGAGCGGTGAATTTACCGTCCTCATCCCCGCACGCCTGAAGGCCAGCCGCCTGCCCGACAAACCCTTGGCCGACCTGGCCGGCGTGCCGATGGTGGTGCGGGTGGCACGGCAGGCAGCGCGCAGCCTGGCGGTGCGTTGCGTGGTCGCCGCCGACGATGAACGCATCCTGCAGGCGTGCGCTGCCCACGGCGTCGAGGCTTTGCTCACGCGCCGTGACCACCCCTCGGGCAGTGATCGCCTGGCGCAAGCCTGCACCGAGTTGCAGCTGGCAGACGACGCGGTGGTGGTGAACGTGCAGGGCGATGAGCCCTTGATAGACCCCGGGCTGATCGATGCCGTGGCCCGGGAGCTCGTGCAACGCCCCGACTGCGCCATGAGCACCGCCGCGCACGCCATCACCGACATGACCGACTTTCTCAGTCCCCATGTGGTCAAGGTGGTGCTCGACCAGCGGCGAACCGCACTGTATTTCAGCCGCGCTCCCATTGCCTGGTGGCGCGACGGCATGGCCGATCCGGCACAGCGGCACACACTGCCGTCGCCCGCGCCTTTGCGCCATATCGGCCTGTATGCGTACCGCGCAGGCTTTTTGCGCCGCTTCCCGCTTCTGTCGGTGGCGCCGCTGGAAGTCACCGAATCGCTGGAGCAATTGCGTGTGCTCTGGCACGGCGAGCGCATTGCCGTCCACCTCAGCGACCAGCCGCCAGCGCCCGGCGTGGACACCCCGGCCGATCTGGAGCGCGTGCGAGCGCTGCTGGGCTCTGCAAGCCCTGCGCCGGTGTAAGGCTGGCCACGGGTGGTGCGTGCTATCCTCAAAAAACCCGTTTGGCGGCTGCCAGGACCCGCAGCCTATCCATTGAAACCCGTCTAGCAAGGACCACGATGCGACTGATTCTCCTGGGTGCTCCCGGTGCCGGCAAGGGCACGCAAGCCGCCTTCATCTGCCAGAAGTACGGCATTCCGCAGATCTCCACGGGCGACATGCTGCGCGCAGCCGTCAAGGCGGGTACGCCCCTGGGCATGCAAGCCCAATCGGTCATGGCAGCGGGGGGGCTGGTCAGTGATGACCTGATCATCAACCTGGTCAAGGAGCGCATCGCCCAGGCCGACTGCGCCAACGGTTTTTTGTTCGACGGCTTCCCCCGCACCATTGCGCAAGCCGAGGCCATGAAGACCGCCGGCGTCAAACTCGACTATGTGCTGGAAATCGATGTGCCCTTTGAAGCCATCATCGAACGCATGAGCGGGCGGCGTTCGCACCCCGCCTCTGGCCGCACGTACCACATCAAATTCAATCCGCCCAAGGTGGCTGGCCTGGACGACGTGACGGGTGAGCCGCTGGTACAGCGCGAGGATGACCGGGAAGAGACGGTCAAAAAGCGGCTGACCGTCTACAGCACCCAAACGCGCCCGCTGGTGGACTACTACAGCCAGTGGGCTCGGCAAGAGCCGACAGTGGCACCCAGGTACCGCGCCATCAGCGGTATGGGCTCGGTCGACGACATCACCGCCCGGGCGCTGCAGGCGCTGTCCGAGTAAAGCCGTTGCCCGGCCTTTTCCGCGCCCCAATCCTGACCAGACCGGGCATGCAACACCCGTCGTCAACCCGCGGCGCGGTCTGCCGGTCGGCTGATCGCATCAAAGCCCCATGATCTGCAGTGCCAGGGCAATGCGAGCCTTGGCTGGTGACAAGGGCAGCGCTGGGACCCCGGCTGACCCCCCGGGAACCACCTGACCCCTCGCACAGCGGCTGGTCCGTACCACCCGCACCCCCGCTTCCTGCGCCTGGCGCAAGACGGACTCCAGCGCCTGGTGCAGCGTGCCATTGCCGGTACCGGCCACCACCAGGCCTTGCGGCAGGTATTGCGGCAGTTCCAATGCAGCCCGCAGCAAGCCGCCATCGGCGTCGGCGTGGCTGGTGATCCATTCCACCCGTGGCCATTGCTTCACCGCCAGCACCCGTTGCAGGCGCTGCACATCAAAAGCAGGCACGCCAGCCGGTGTACGGTTCGCCGCGGCCCATCCTCTGTGCAGCCACCGCACCCGCCCTTCCTCCACACAGCCCATTGGCCCGGCATCGCCAGAATCGAAAGCATCGAGCCGATAGGTGTGGACTTTGGTGACTTGCTCGGCGGCATGGATGAGACCGGCACAGACCACCACCACGCCCGGTGAACCGGCCTGGTCGGCCACGGCCACAGCGTCGAGCAGGTTCTGCGGGCCATCGGGCACCAAGGCGGTGGCCGGACGCATGGCGCAGGTCAGCACCACCGGCTTGCCAGGGCGCATCACCTGCTGCAGGAAATAAGCGGTTTCTTCGAGCGTATCGGTGCCATGGGTCACCACCACGCCGCTGACGTCGGACCGTGAGAGGTGGTGTGCCACACGCTGGGCCAGGCCTTGCCAAACGGCAAACGCCATGTCCTTGCTGTCCAGCTGAGCCACCTGCTCGACCTCCAGCGGCACGTCCTTCAGTGCCGGTACCGCCGCCACGAGTTCCTCGGCCGTCAGTTGCCCGGCCACATAGCCCACGTTGTCTCCAACCTGGCTGGCCCGGCCCGCGATGGTGCCGCCCGTACCCAAAATGACCTTGATCGCGTTGCTGTGTGGGGTCGACACTTGCCAGACCTCGAAAACTGTTTAAAAATACAGTAACTGGATAAACAAACAGACCACTGCCACATGCTCCCATGACGCTCGCGTCTGTCGTTACCACCGTTGCTGCGTTAACCGCATTGTCCACGAGGCCCACATGATTGATCCCGCCCAGCTGGCGCCCAAACTCACCGCACGCCAGCAACAAATTCTGGAACTCATCCAGACGACGATCGCCCAGACTGGTGCGCCGCCGACCCGGGCCGAGATAGCCCATACCCTGGGTTTCAAATCGGCCAACGCGGCCGAGGAGCATCTGCAGGCGCTGGCCCGCAAAGGCGTGATCGAACTGCTCAGCGGCACTTCGCGTGGCATCCGCTTGCCCAGGTCGGACCTGCGCTCGATCAACGCCTCGCGCAAACGCGCCGCCAGCTTGCCGCTGCCCGGCATGGCACAACTGGTCTTGCCACTGGTGGGGCGCGTGGCCGCGGGCTCGCCCATCCTGGCGCAGGAGCATGTGGATCAGACCTACCACGTCGAACGCAGCCTGTTTCAGCGCACGCCCGACTATCTGCTGCGGGTACGCGGCATGTCCATGCGTGACATTGGCATTCTCGACGGCGATCTGCTGGCGGTTCAATCGGCCCGTGAGGCCAAGAATGGCCAAATCGTGGTGGCCCGGCTGGGCGACGATGTCACCGTCAAGCGCTTCATCCGGCGCCAGGACCAGATCGAGCTGCACGCTGAAAACCCGGATTACGAAACCATCGTCGTCCACCCGGGCGATCCATTCGAAATCGAGGGCCTGGCGGTGGGCCTCATCCGCAACAGCTTCCAGACCTGACCGCGTCGGCGGTCGGTACCACCGGCGTGGGTGGCGGGCGGTTGGCAGCGGGCGGACAAGCGCCTGGCAGCCACATCCCCACACAGGTGTTCTGTTTCGCAATCCTGCCTGTGTCCAACCCCACCATTGGAGTTTCACATGGGAATCCGCACACAACGCAACACCTGGCGCGCGCCGCTGCAACTCATCGACTGCTGGTTGCCCTTGCCAGCTGTCCCGCCGCAGCCTGTACCCGCCGCACGATCGTGGCCTGCACTGGCAGCGCGCTTTGCCCGCGCAGGCTGGCTCGGTCGCGACAGGCGTCCGGCCACGTCCATGGCCGAGCGCGTGGTCCGGCATCCAGCAGAGCCCGCGAGGCCCCTGTCAGCAGGTACCGCGTCGGGTGCCCGCTGGCGTCCGGTCGCTGTGGCGAGACCGCGCAGCGATGCGCGCATCTTGCTCAGCGGTCGTATGGCCGATGTGTGCGCCCAGCTGGAGCGCCTGGCAGACGGGGAGCCGACGCCCTCGCGTCATCCGCAGGCATCAAGCGGCAGGGTTCAGACCCCTGTTGCCTGATCGACCCACGGCGAGCAAGAGGTGCACAGGGCCTGCGCGGCAGAGGGCATCGAAGCGAAACGGGTGGCAAGAGAACCCCATTGGGGCCTGCTTTTGAAGACTGTGGCGGCTGCCACAGCCGGAACAACAGGGTCGAAGCGGGACGCTTGCCCACCCGTTGCAGCCGATGTGCTTCTGCACCGCAGGCTCCCGGCTTGCAGGCACAATCGAGCGCATGAACATTGTGATCCTGGACGACTACCAGGACGCTGTGCGCAAGCTGCGCTGCGTCGAGAAGCTGGAACCGTACACCGCCAAGGTGTTCACCAACACCGTCAAGGGAGTCGGCCAATTGTCTGTCCGCTTGCGCGATGCCGACGTGTTGGTGCTCATTCGCGAGCGCACGCCAGTGACGCGGCAGTTGGTAGAAAAACTGCCGCGGCTCAAACTGATTGCCCAGACCGGTCGTGTGGGGGCGCACATTGATCTGCATGCCTGCACCGAGCGCGGTATCCCGGTCTGTGAGGGCCAAAGCTCCCCGGTTTCAACCGCCGAGTTGACCTGGGCGCTGATCATGGCGTCCATGCGGCGGATTCCGCAGTACGTGGCCCATCTCAAGCACGGTGCATGGCAACAGTCGGGCCTGAAGGCGGTGGCGATGCCACCGAATTTCGGGCTGGGCATGGTGCTGCAAGGCAAAACGCTGGGCATCTGGAGTTACGGTCGCATTGGTCAGTTGGTGGCCCGCTATGGACAGGCCTTCGGCATGCGGGTGTTGATCTGGGGCAGTGACCAGGCCCGCTCAAAAGCCGCTGCCGATGGCTTTGCGGTGGCCCAGAGCAAGACCGAACTTTTTGAAACATCGGATGTGTTGTCCTTGCATCTGCGCCTGGGTGATGCCAGTGTGGGCTGTGTGTCGCTCGATGACCTCATGCTCATGAAGCCAACCGCCCTGCTGGTCAATACCTCACGGGCCGAGCTGATACAGGCCGATGCCCTGCTGACGGCTCTCAACCGCGGACGACCGGGTATGGCAGCCATCGATGTGTTTGAGTCCGAACCCATCTTGCAGGGTCATGCCCTGCTGCGCCTGGAGAACTGCATCTGCACCCCCCACATTGGCTATGTGGAGCAGGACAACTACGAAACCTTGTTCTCGTCCACTTTTGACAATGTGGTCAATTTCATCAAGGGCACGCCCACCCATGTGGTGAACCCGGGCGCCTTGCAGGTGCGGCGTTGATCAAAGGGTCGCCCGGGCGATCGGGCATCACGTCCATGCAGACCCCAGCCGTCGGCTTGCCGGCTGGAGGGTGGGCTGGCGACTGGGCGCCACCGGTAGGGGCTGCGTTCACCGGCAGATGCGGCAAGCCTGGCCGCTGACGCGCCATCCGGATGCAACACACCATCACCGCGGTGGTGGCGACTCGTCCGGGGAACGAAGGTCCGATGTTTCGAATTCGATGAGGTGGCTGCTGTCGGCGGTGGCCGCAGAGCCTGCGGGTGGTGGGTACGGATCGGTCAGCACAGGAGACGGTGCATACGCCGCGCCCGGTGCCGCCTCGGCCTGCACCGGCTCCAGTGCGTCCAGATCGATGTCCAACGCCAGGGGGGCCGACACACGGGACCGCAGGCCCATCGGAACCGTGTGGTCTGGCAGCAAACCCGCCGATCGCGCACCCACATGGGGATCTGCAGCGCTGCCGGCCGCCTGCAGAGGTCTGATGTCTGTGTGTTCGAAGTCCGGTGGACCGTCTGGCAACAGACCATCACGGTCGATCAGGTCCTTGGCAATGGCGTGCAGCAGCAGCAGTTCGCGGTAGGCCTCCAGGTCGAACACCTCCGCTTCGGTATCGGCCTGGTCGCGGAAGATGGATTTTTCGATCACCTCCAGCACCCGCGGTTGCAACCACAAGGCCTGGATGCGCTGCAGCGCATCGCTGTAATCTTCCAGGCAGCGGCTGTCCTCGCTGAAGTGATCGAACGAGGGTGCGTCGGCATTCAAAACGCGATTGAAGTCCTGGCGCAGCTGCTCATAGTCATCGCGGCGGTCCAGTCGGTGGTAGAGCTTGAGCAGATCGAGATAGGCCAGCGGACTGGGTTCCTGGCTTTCCGCCAGGTGTTGCTTGAGCACCTGCACGGCCCGTGCATGGTCACCCAGCGAAACAAAGAAGTCGGCCTTTTGCTGAACGTCAAACAGTTCCTCGGCAGCCATCGAACGGGACATGCCGATCGGACCCGACAACAGTTCACGCTCGTCCACCGCACGCACGGGCGCAGCGGCCATGCTGGGCGCCGGTTGGGAGGCGATGGGCGCCTGCCCAAGCTCTCCAGCCGAGGTCGGCTCCCGGCGCGGCTCTGCGATCGTCGCCGCCTCGTCGGCCGATTCCCCCGGCACGTCAACCGGTGCTGGCGTCGATGACTTCTCGCCCGCAGCGGCCCACCACACACGGTGCTCCGGCTGCTGCCCGACACCCTGGCGCTGCCGCCGCCAAAACATCAGCCAGCCGGTCAGGGCAGCGAACAGGGCAAAGCCCAGGCCATAAACCCACCAGGTCAGTTGCCGGGATTGCTGCTGATCAGCCTGTGCGGCCGCCAGCGCCGCCCGGTCGCGAGCGAGCTGGTCGCGCAGGCTGTTGACCTCTGCCACCAGCACCTGCAGTTGCTGCGCATCGCGCAGCCTGTCTTCGGGTGAGGCATTGATGGCCTGCCACAGGCGTGCGGCGCTGGCGCGTTGTTCGTCGGTCGCTGCCGGCTGGCTGAGCAAGCGGTCTGACAAGCGGAGCACGGGATCACCGAGGATTTCCAGTCGAATGTCCAGGGGATCGAGTTGCAAGCGCGGCACCGGGACGGGCGCCGTCCTGCCCGGCGCGGGCGCCACCCGGGCGGTAGCCCTTGCCACCGGCGCTGCCCTCTGCGTCGCGCCAGTGGCAGCGGCGGCTCCGACAGGAGCGCTGCGGCCCATACCCGTACCGGTCATGGCCGGTGCCGTGACGGCGGGCGCTGGCGACAGACCGACCGGCGGGCCCATCGCCGAGCCAGTTTCACCCGGCGCCCGCACTGCAGCCTGCGGCGCCGCGGCAGCCACCGGGTCGCTGAGAGGATCGGCCAGCAGCACATAGCGCCTGGAAAACGGCGCATCGCAACCCACGCGAACCACAAGCGACACGACAGGCTCGTTGACCGCCACCGATGACTGGATGCGCAGAAACGCCTCTGCATTGGGCTGCGGTGGCTGCAGCTGCGTGCGCACGCTGGCGGGTGGCACCAAACTGTCGCCATAGAACACCTCAGCCGTGGGGCACAACCCCCCGGTCTGCTCTCCCGGCGTGAGCAGCGTTTGCACCCGAATGTCCAGCGGCAAGCCGATGATGGCAGCCCCGCTGTGGCGCCCAAGCGATGCCGCCTGCGCGCCCATCGCGCTTGCGAGCAAAATACAGCCGAGCCCGAGGTGGCGCACGTCAAACATCCTTCTTCATTGTTCTTCGAACATTCTGTCACAGTTGTCCGGTACGAAAGCCAAACAACTCCGAGCTATGGATTCCATTTTTCACACGGTGGGCGTGGTCGGTGCCGGCGCCATGGGGCGTGGCATTGCGCAGATGGCGGCACAGGCCGGCAGTCAAGTGCGGCTGTTTGATGTGCAGGCGGGGGCTGCCGACAGCGCGCGCAGCGCGTTGGCCGACACCTGGAGCAAACTGGTGTCCAAGGGGCGGCTGAGCAGTGAGCAGCTCCAGCGGTACCTGGAGCGGGTGCACATCGCGCCCGCGCTGCCCGACCTTGGCGACTGTGATCTGGTGATCGAAGCGGTTGTCGAGCGCCTGGATGTCAAGCAACGGCTGTTTGCCGATCTGGAAGCGCTGGTGGCCCAGGACACCGTGCTGGCCACCAACACCTCCTCGCTGTCGGTCACCGCCATTGGCGCGGCACTGCAAACGCCACAGCGCCTGGCGGGTTATCACTTCTTCAACCCGGTCGCCTTGATGCGGGTGGTGGAGGTCATCGCCGGGCTGAGGACCGCCCCGGCGGTGTGCCAGCGCCTGTCGCAATACGCCCGCCAGTTTGGCCACACACCGGTGCTGGCGCAAGACACACCGGGCTTCATCGTCAACCATGCCGGTCGCGGTTACGGCACCGAGGCGTTGCGTGTGGTGGGCGAGCGGGTGGCCGATTTCGCCACGGTTGACCGCATCCTCAAGGACCAGATCGGCTTCAAGCTGGGGCCGTTCGAGTTGATGGACCTGACGGCTCTGGACGTCTCGCACCCGGTGATGGAATCGATCTACCGCCAGTACTACCAGGAACCGCGCTACCGGCCCAGCGTCATCACCGCGCAGCGCCTGGCCGGCGGTGTGGTGGGCAAGAAGGTGGGCGAAGGTTTCTACACCTACCGTGACGGCGTGGCCGACATGCCCGCCGAACCCGCCGTGCCCGGCGTGGGCACACTGCCGCCGGTCTGGGTCTCACCCAAGGCCGCGCGCCGCATGGAGATTTACCAGTTGCTCAAGGCGCTGGGTGCCCACATCGAGACCGCACAGATACCGTCAGCCAGCGCACTGATCCTGGTGGCACCGCTCGGGCTGGACGTCACCACCCTGGCGGCGGTGGAGCGTCTGGACCCGACCCGAACCGTGGGCATCGACATGATGCTGGAGGACTCGGCCACGAAACGCCGCGTGCTGGCCACCAACCCGGCCACGCGCGCCGACATGAAGGAAGCCGCACACGCCCTGTTCGCCAGGGATGGCAAGGCGGTCAGCGTCATCAAGGACAGTGGCGGTTTCGTCACCCAGCGGGTGGTGGCGACCATCGTCAACATTGCTGCCGACATGTGCCAGCAGGGCATCTGCACCCCCAAGGACCTGGAACTGGCGGTCACGCTGGGTTTGGGCTATCCGATGGGGCCGCTGGCGATGGGCGACCGCATTGGACCGACCAATGTGCTGGAGATCCTGTTCAACATGGGCACGGTCTACGGCGACCCGCGCTACCGCCCCTCGCCCTGGCTGCGCCGCCGTGGCGCCCTGGGCCTGAGCCTGATGCACGAAGAGAACTGAAGATGAGCGCCAGCCTCAAGAGCAGCAGCCACGGCCAGACCATGGTGCTGACCATCAGCAACCCGGAGCACCGCAACGCCCTGGGCCCAGAGATGTATGCCGCCGGCGTGGAAGCGCTCAACGTCGCGGAGTCCAATCCCGAGGTGCGCTCGGTGGTGATCACTGGCGAGGGCAGCCATTTCTGCGCCGGTGGCCAACTGCAGCGCCTGCTGTCCCACCGCCAGCAGCCGCCGCAGGTTCAGGCGCAGAGCATCGAGGGCCTGCACAACTGGATCGAAACCATCCGCGCATTTCCCAAGCCGGTGATCGCGGCTGTCGAGGGGGCCTGCGCCGGGGCGGGTTTTTCGCTCGCGCTGGCGTGCGACCTGCTCGTGGCTGCGCACGACAGTGTGTTCGTGATGGCCTACAGCAACGTCGGGCTGTCACCCGACGGCGGCGCCACCTGGAGCTTGCTGCGCGCCTTGCCCCGTGCCACCGCGCTGCAGTTGCTGCTGTGCGGCGACCGGATCGACGCCCAGCGGCTGCACGCGCTGGGCGTGATCAACCAGGTGGCCGCGCCGGGTGAGGCCCTGTCTGCGGCCCTGGCCCTGGCCGAGCGCCTGGACGCGCGAGCCCCCAACGCCCTGGCCAGCATCAAGGAGCTGATCAACGACGCGTCTGGCGCCAGCCTGCATGCGCAACTGGCCGCCGAACGCGACCACTTCGTGCGCAACCTGCACCACCCCAACGCTGGCGAAGGCATCGCCGCTTTCCTGGCCAAACGGACCGCGCAGTACCGGTGAGGCACCGCAATGCCCTGTGGCACGGCTGCCCATCGGGCGGCCGTGTCTGCGGGTCCGTTCACGGCCCCGGGCCCATGGGGTCGTCGGGTCCCACTGGTGACAATACACCCGCCCCCAAGTCACTCAAAAGACATGCTATGGATGAACCGATTCTGACAATGGAAGAACGCGAGTCGATCAACAGCGGCCGCTGGTTCCAGAGTCTTTCCCCCTCTCTGCGTCACGACATCCTGCGATGCGCCTACGTCAAGCGTTACAAGGACGGCGACCTGATCGTCGCGCGCGGCGACCCGCCCTCGGAATGGACGGCGGTCGCCCGTGGTGCCGTGCGGGTGAGCTCGACATCCTTGTCGGGCAAGCAGATCACACTGACCTATGTCGAGCCCGGCGTCTGGTTTGGCGATGTGGCGATGTTCGACGGCGATCAGCGCACGCACGACGCCTATGCCCACGGCCCGACCACGCTGTTGTGCGTCTCCCGCAACGATTTCCAGAAAATCCTGGCCGCCCATGTCGAGTTGTACGAGGCGCTGATGCGGCTGCAGGCGCGGCGCATCCGCACCTTGTTCGGCCTGGTCGAAGACCTCAACACCCTGCCGCTGCGGGCCCGGCTGGCCAAGCAGCTGCTGCACCTGGTGCGCAGCTACGGCGTGCCCTGTCTGTCCGACGGCAACGAGATACGCATTGGTCTGCAGCTGGCGCAGGAAGAACTGGCGCAGCTGCTGGGCGCCTCGCGACAGCGGGTGAACCAGGAACTCAAGTCCATGGAGCGCGAGAACGCCATCCGCATCGAACAAGGGGGTCTGGTGGTGCGCAACCGGGACATGCTCATGCGCATTGCCGAAGCCGAGAGCTGAAGCCCTTGCCGCCCACACCGACCGTGACCGAATGAACGATACCCAGAACTTCACCGGCACACGGCCGGTGGCGGCCCAGCACGCTGTCGACCCCGCTGCCCTGCAGGTTTGGCTGGAAGGCCAGGTGCCCGGTTTTGCCGGCCCCTTGAGCATCGAGATGTTCAAGGGTGGTCAGTCCAACCCCACCTACAAGCTCATCACGCCCGGGCGCAGCTATGTGATGCGGGCCAAGCCCGGTCCGGTCGCCAAGCTGCTGCCCTCGGCCCATGCCATCGAGCGCGAGTTCCGTGTCATGAGCGCCCTGCACGGCACCGGCGTGCCCGTGGCCCGCATGCTGGCCCTGTGCGAGGACGAGTCGGTCATCGGACGCGCCTTCTATGTCATGGAGTTCGTCGAAGGCCGCGTGCTGTGGGACCAGTCGCTGCCCGGCCTGAGCAATGCACAGCGCGGCGCCATCTACGACGAGATGAACCGCGTCATGGCCGCCCTGCACACGGTACGCCCGGACAGCATCGGCCTGGCCGACTACGGCAAACCCGGCAACTACTTCGAGCGCCAGATCGGCCGCTGGAGCAAACAGTACGTCGCCTCCATCACCCAGCCGATTCCCGAGATGGACCGGCTGATGGCATGGCTGCCGCAGGCCATACCGGCCATGGCTCGCGACGAATCGCTGGTCTCCATCGTGCACGGCGACTACCGGCTGGACAACCTGATGTTCCACCCCACCGAGCCCCAGGTGCTGGCGATCCTCGACTGGGAACTCTCCACCCTCGGGCACCCGCTGGCCGACTTCAGCTACCACTGCATGGCCTGGCACATCCCGCCCGGTGCTTTCCGCGGCATCGGCGGGCTGGACGTGCAGGCGCTGGGCATCCCGACCGAGGCCGAGTACATCCGCCGCTACTGCGAGCGAACCGGTTTTGCCACGCCCGAGCAGCTCAAGGCCGACTGGAACTTCTACCTCGCCTACAACCTGTTCCGGCTCGCCGCCATCCTGCAAGGCATTGCCAAGCGCGTCGAGATGGGCACCGCCTCCAGCGCGCAGGCCGTGGCCTCGGCCGCTGGCGCGCGGCCGCTGGCCGAAATGGCCTGGCGCTTCGCCCAGGCCCATTGACTCTTTTTCCGGTTTGCAAGCTCCACCGACCCACGAAAGACCACCATGCATTTCGACTACACCGACAAAGTCAAGGACATGCGCCAGCGACTGCTGGCCTTCATGGACGAACACATCTATCCCAACGAGGGGCGCTTCTTCGCCGAAATCGCAGCCAACCGCGCCAAGGGCAATGCCTGGATCCCGACCGCCATCATCGAAGAACTCAAGCCCAAGGCCCGTGCCGCCGGCCTCTGGAACCTTTTCCTGCCCATGAGCAAGCGTGCTCCGGAGGGCTTGTCCAACCTGGAATACGCGCCGCTGTGCGAAATCATGGGCCGCGTGCCGTTCGCCGCCGAGGTCTTCAACTGCTCCGCGCCCGACACCGGCAACATGGAGACGCTCGAGCGCTACGCCAGCGAAGCCATCAAGGACCAATGGCTCGAACCCCTGCTCAAGGGCGAAATCCGCTCCGCCTTCCTGATGACCGAACCCGAAGTCGCCTCGTCGGACGCGACCAACATCCAGTGCCGCATCGAGCGCGATGGTGACCACTACGTGCTCAACGGCCGCAAGTGGTGGTCGTCGGGCGCAGGCGATCCGCGCTGCAAGGTTTACATCGTCATGGGCAAGACCGATCCGCAGGCACCGCGCCATTCGCAGCAGAGCATGATCGTCGTGCCCGCCGACACCCCCGGCGTGACCGTCGTCCGGCCGCTCTCCGTGTTCGGCTACGACGACGCACCGCACGGCCACATGGAAGTGCTGCTGCAGAACGTGCGTGTTCCGGCCAGCAACCTGCTGCTGGGCGAAGGCCGCGGCTTCGAGATCGCCCAGGGCCGCCTCGGCCCCGGCCGCATCCACCACTGCATGCGCTCCATTGGCGCGGCCGAGCGAGCCCTGGAACTGATGTGCCAGCGGCTGAACAACCGCGTGGCCTTTGGCAAACCGATCTCGTCGCAGTCGGTCTGGCACGAGCGCATCGCCGACGCGCGCTGCCGCATCGAAATGGCGCGCCTGCTCACGCTCAAGGCCGCTTACATGATGGACACCGTGGGCAACAAGGTGGCCAAGGCCGAGATTGCGATGATCAAGGTGGTGGCGCCCAACATGGCCTGCGACATCATCGACATGGCCATCCAGGCCCATGGCGGTGGCGGCGTCAGCGACGACTTCCCGCTGGCCTACAGCTATGCCAACCAACGCACGCTGCGCCTGGCCGACGGCCCGGACGAGGTGCACCGCGTGGCCATTGCCAAGCTCGAACTGGCCAAACACATGGCCAGCAAGAGCGAGATCGAGATGCCGGTGACCCGGGGCTGCTGATGGCCGCGCTGGTGGTCCTCTGGGTGGCTGCACCGGGTATACTCCGCAGCTTGTCGGAGCGTAGCGCAGCCTGGTAGCGCATCTGCTTTGGGAGCAGAGGGTCGCGAGTTCGAATCCCGCCGCTCCGACCACCCCCACTGCAAAAGGCCCACCCCGTGGGCCTTTTGTTTGTCAGTGGTCGATACTGTTGACGTCTACCCGTAGCTCAACTGGATAGAGCAGCTGCCTTCTAAGCAGCAGGTCGGGGGTTCGAGTCCCTCCGGGTAGGCCAGGCACACCCATCGTGCCGCATCAGGCGGCGGCATGAAACCCATCAAAATCAAACACTTGCAAGAAGACATGCGCCATCTGGCGTCGTCCTCAGCCATGGCAAGCGATGGTAGGGCCACCTGAACCCAGACGCTTTGGGCGCCCGTTGGGGGCACCCGATGGCTTTGCAGCCTCTGAGCCGCGGGCACAATCCCCAAGCGGCCGCCAACTGGTGCGGTTTCATCTTTCAGGAGTTGATACATGGGCTGGTTTTCCAAGAGCACCGACGGCTTTTTTCTCAGCACCACCACGCCGCCAGACATTCCGCGCAGCCACTACCTGGGCGTGGTCAACGGCGAAGCCATCATCGGCGCCAACATCTTCCGCGACCTGTTCTCGTCGGTGCGCGACGTGGTCGGCGGGCGCGCTGGTGGCTATGAACGCGCGCTGTCCGGCGCACGCGATGCGGCGCTGGAGGGGCTGATCGACGCCGCCAAAGAGCTGGGCGCCAACGGGGTCATCGGCATCGACTTCGACTACGAAGTGCTGGGCGAGACCAACGGCATGATGATGGTCGCGGTCAGCGGGACGGCGGTGAAGCTGGGGTGACGCCCACGCCAGCGGGATGGGCCGTTGCCGGCGCTTGCGCTCGCAGCGCCCGCAGAATCCTCTGCCCCCCGCGCCCGGTAGCCTCCTGCTCCAGCCGTTCCTGCTCGATGCGGATCGCGGCTCGGCTGCGTTCACCCAGGGCGCCGTCGATGGCGCCGATGTCGTGGCCGCGCAGCACCAGCAGGCCCTGCAGTTCACGCCGCTCGGCGCGCGAGAGACCGGCGTCGTCGGTGGGCCAGGGGGTGGTGAAAGGGCCGGCACCGCGCAGGCGGTCGCTCAGGTGGGCAATGGCCAGGCCGTAGCTTTCGGCGGCGTTGTAGCTGTAGAGGGCGTCGAAGTTGCGCAACACCAGGAAGGCCGGGCCTTGCGGGCCGGCGGGCAGCAGCAGGCCGGCCGGGCCCAGGTCGGGGGGCAGGGCGGAGCCGTCCACCCGCCGCAGGCCGCGCGCGGTCCATTCGCTGACTGGCCGCTTGCTGCGGCGGCCTTCGCCGCTGGCGTTGAAGCCCGCGGGCAGTTTCACCTCAAAGCCCCAGGGCTGTCCCGTCTGCCAGCCCGCGCGCCGGAGGAAGTTCGCGGTGGAGGCCAGGGCGTCGGCGGTGTTGTCGATCAGGTCGCGACGGCCGTCACCGTCGCCGTCCACCGCCAGGCGCTCGAAGGTGCTGGGCATGAACTGGGTGTGGCCGAAGGCCCCGGCCCAGCTGCCCACCAGCCGCTCGGGCGCGATGTCGCCCGACTGCAGGATGCGCAGCGCGGCGTAGAACTCGCCGCGGAAAAAGGCCTGCCGCCGGCCGTAGCACGACAGTGTGCCCAGCGCCTGCACCAGCGGGTAGCGGCCGAAGTTGCGGCCAAAGTTGCTCTCCACGCCCCAGACGGCGACCACGGTGGCCGGGTCCACCCCATGGCGCTGCTGCACCCGTGCGAGCACCTCGGCGTGCTCGGCCAGCCGCGCCTGCCCGTCGGCCACCCGCTCGTCGTCCACCAGCGCAGCCAGGTAGTCCCAGATCGGCAGCTTGAATTCGGGCTGGTCGTTCAGTTTCTCGACCACGCCCATGTCGGGCTGCAGGCCCTGCGTGAAGCGGGTGAACGCCTCGTCCTGCACCTTGGCCGCACGCGCCGCTGCGCGAAGCTGGTCCAGACAGCGGGGAAAGTCGGCGTTGGCGGACTCAGCCGCTTGCGCGAAGGCGCTGGGCGCAGCGGTGATCGTGGCGAGCAGCAGGGCAGCAGTGAAGGAACGCATGGACCAGAGCGTAACGCGTCTGAAGCGCACCCCCCAGCCTGAGCCCGAGGAACGGCGTTTGCCCGGCCTCAGGGAGCCGTCCCCCCCACGCAGCAGCGCAGGGGGAGAAGTGCTGCTCCCGGCGCGAAGTGTCTGGTCATCAGGGCGCCGTGGAACGGGCTGTGCCCGGCCACAGGGGCCGTCCCCCCGCGCAGTAGGGGAAGCCGCGTCAGCGGCGCAGGGGGAGAGGCAACCCCTCCGGCGCGAAGTGCCCCAGCCCCAGGGCGCCGTGGAACGGGCTGTGCCCGGCCACAGGGGCCGTCCCCCCGCGCAGCAGGGGGGAAGCCGCGTCAGCGG
>Ga0209278_1000213_pt1 | contig 59385 bp, 47 predicted proteins | sample JI81BgreenDNA_FD_187504 | JGI IMG/M metagenome (GOLD analysis project Ga0209278, IMG submission 187504) | Wastewater effluent complex algal communities from Wisconsin, to seasonally profile nutrient transformation and Carbon sequestration -... | ecosystem: Engineered > WWTP > Effluent > Algae... | reverse complement strand
AAGTTGTTTAAAATATTTTCTATTTTAATTTGTTTGTCCTGCTCATTCAAGTCTGTTGCAAAAAAAACAGCTTTTGAAGTGTATACTTTTTTTGGAATGGAAAGGGATTCTTTATACTTAAACAGATTATTAAATGAGTCTAATCTGCCATTACTTCAATTTAACGGTTCAAGTGGAGGATATAATTTAATCCATGATTCTGCTTATGTTGGGTTTTATAATTTTGGACTAGGATTTAGCAGTCTTAACTTTAATAGCAATAGAAAAAAGTCCATTCAGACTCAAATTCCTAGGACATTTTTAAAATTTTCTGTAGCAAATAATAAGGATCAATACTTTGTTGTTAATCACTTTAATAATTTAAGCAAAAAGGCATTTCTATATTTTGATTTCGAAAGATTGAGATCAATTGGCAATTATAACAGGCAAGCAAATAATATTAGTAATGGCGATATTCGATTATTCTTAAAGAATACGAAGACAAGCCATGTTCTAGGGTTTAGTTTTATTAGAGTAGATAATCAACTAAGTGGTGGCTATGATTTAATTGACTCAAGTATTGTTTCAGATCCGAATAATTTTGCAGAGAAGCTTAGTTTCGCGAACTATAAGTTGTGGAATAATAATTTCTATTTTAATAATAGTTTTAATATTATATCTCCCGACTCACTAAGTCATAACAAGGTTTCTTTTATATTAGATTTTAGAGCATCTAATTCAAGTTATTTATACAATGAATTAAATCCTAATTTTTTAGATAAAGAAATATTTATAGACTCAACTCAGACTAATGATTCAATAAGGTTTGAGCAATTGGGTTTTAAAACGGGTTTCGTATTTGAAGGAAAAAGGTTTACTTCAGATGCTGGTTTTGAGTTTAATAAAGGCTTTTTAAATATCAATGAAAACAGATTCAATCCAAATATTGGTCTATTAAATTTTGGTGCAGCATTTAATTTTTGGAATCTGAAGATTGGTACTCGTTTAAATTATTCTATTTTAGGTTATAATAAATTAGATAGTGATTATAAGCTTTACTTAACAAATGCCGATAGTTCTAAGAATTTCATGTTTAACATTTTTGTTAGCAACCAAAATAGAACACCAAATCTTTTATATTCAAATTATTTCTCAAATTATTATAAATGGGACAATAATTTATTGAAAGAAAAGTATTTAAATTTTGGTGGACAATTGGATGTGAAATCATTGGGACTGAGTATTGAAGGTGTTTTTTCCAAGATCAACAATTACAGTTTTATAGATACAAATGTTGTTGTTTTACAAGCAGGAAATATTGACTTCGCGCAAATAAAATTAAAACATAGATATCGGATTTGGAAGTTTCATTTCGATAATTTAATTGTTTATCAAAATTCGCAAAGTGCTTTAAGACTGCCAGAGTGGGTTCTCAAAAATAGAATAGCTTTTTCTAATAAGGTTTTTAAGAATAAATTGTTTTTAGAATTTGGGGTTGAAAACACCTATTTCAGTGAATTCTACATAAATGATTTCGTGCCTAGCTTAGGTGCTTTTAAAATTCAGAATAGTAGAAAATTTGGTAACTATCCAATTTTAGATATTTTTCTAATTATGAAAATTAGAAGATTTAATTTTACTGCCAGTTTAGAGCATTTTAATTATGGAATGAATGGAAAGGATGTTTTTTTAATGCCAAACTATCCAGTTAAACCAAGAATAATTAGATTAGGTTTTATTTGGGAATTCTATAACTAATTATTTAGCAGTAATTAAAAAAATTAAAAGAGGTTGAACAAAAATTTCATCCAACCTCTTTTAGATACTTCAGCAGCATTTAACTAATAAACTACAGAAATCTTTTTGCTAAACTTTTTGCTATTATCAAAGATATTTAGAAAATAAAGTCCTTGATTAATCGAATTAAGCTGGAGCTGAATTTGATTATTTAAAACTAATTTATTTTCATTTTGGATAATTTGACCTGTAATAGAAATAAGTTCAACTCTCAATTGATTTGAATTTCCATAATAAGGAATGGTTATTAGGTTGTTAGCAGGATTTGGAAAAGGATTTCCAATAATTTGATTTTCTATTTCTTCAATACCAACATCCCCTAAAATGGTTATAGCTTTGGTTGTTGTTTTTTCACAACCATCTATACTGGTTTCTAAAATACTTATAGTTCCGATTCCAGAGCCAGTCCAAGTAATATCATTGATAGTTCCAATAGCAGTTGTTGGAGTACCTCCTGTGATTGTCCATTCAAACCATGAACTGCTTACAATTGGAATACTGTAGGTTTTGGTGCTATATTGCTGTGCGGTTGCATCTCCAACAATGTTTAAAGCATTTGGCAATGGGATTATTGTAACAATTACCGGAGTTCTGGCGCTAAAACATCCAGAAAGTGATGTTCCAGCATAAAATGTATCGGTTTGGGTTAGAATAATTGTATTGTAAATCCCTCCTTGACCAATTGCATTTGTTGCAGTAGGACTATTGTACCAAGTTATATTTCCAGTTGATGATGATGCTGTTAATTGTGCGGATTGGCCTGAACAAATAGAGACATCATTTGAAATTGGAGCAGCAGGAGTTGGATTAACTGTTACAATTACTGCTTTTCTCTGACTTGCGCAGCCATTAAAGGTTTGATCGACATAAAAAGTATCTGTTTGATTTAGTATTGGGGTTGTAAATGTTACACCTGTTCCTAATGAATTGCCTCCAGTTGAGCTGTTATACCAATTAAATGTCCCATTTCCAGAAACATTTAGGCTAGCAGTGTTTCCTGAACAAATTGTAACATCTGGAGCATTTGGTAATGAGGTAGGGGAAATGACATCGACTTGAATTTGACTTCTAAAAATTGATCCTGTTCCAGTGCTTTCAACATAGTAGTTGACGCTTGAATTTAATATTGGAGTAGTGAAAGTATTTCCTGTGCCAACTAATAATCCTCCGGCATGGCTGTCGTACCAATTTATTGTTCCGCTGCCACTTGCAGTTAATGTAACTGAAAATCCTCCACAAACGGTTGTATCTTTTTGAATAACAGGAACTCCATTCCCTGAATATTTAAACATCCCACCAACGGTAGATGAAGTGTTAAAGCCGCCAGAATATCCCAAAGTTGAGTTTAAGAAGGAAGTGTGTAAGTGTTGAACAATATCAATATTTACCCAATTATTTCCATCATCATTTGAATATGAACTCCCGGCAGCACCATTGTTTGAGCTACAAGCTACCCAGCTTCCATTTGTTCCTTGTATATATTCTATTCCTCTTATTGCTAAAAGTCCAGTATTATTTGGGAAAAGACTCCAGGTTGTACCGCCATCATAGGTTCTATAAAGACCTAAAAATCCACCACCTGAATTAATTGCTACTGCCATTCCATTTAATGTATCTTTAAACGAAACGCTCTCAATATAAACACCTAAACCAGCTCCTGTAGTTGCAACAGTCCAATTTTGTCCGCGGTTATTCGAATGATAAACTCTTCCTTGGGTTGTTCCGAACCAAATATGATTTCCAACTACATCGTAAGTATTAATAATGCCATATTCATTTGCTGGAACAGGCGCTGGAATGTTAGCTGAAGGAGTTCTAGTCCAATTTGTTCCACCATCAAGAGTTGTATAAATTTCGTAATAACCAGAAGTTGGATCACCCATTGCAAAACCCTCATTGGCATCCCAAAAGTGAACTACATTTCCAAAACCCCCTAATGAGGGAGTGAAAGTTGCGGTTGTTTGGTGGGTCCACGAAGTTCCTCCATTGGTCGTTTTTAAGATTTTTCCTCCGCCAGCTGTACCATTATACATTATGACCCATGCTGTTGAAGCATCGATTGAAGTTAAACCACCGAAATCCCATCCAGTTTGACCTGTTATCGTTCCTGAAGCCCAAGTTGTTCCTCCGTTTGAAGTTCTAGTAAAATCTTGACAAGCGGCTCCTGCACCACTTCCATCATAAGCTACAGCCCAAGCATCGGTTGCGTTTGGAACTGAAACAGCTCTAATTCCGCGATTGGCAGTTGCGAAAGATGTATTTTGAGTTGTCCATTGAGCTATGGACGAAAATCCCGCCATTGTAAATAATGTAAGGAGATAGATTTTGTATAATTTTCTCATAAGCTAAATTGGTTTGTAGGGTTGAATATAGCTTTTTGAGTTTAAAATTGCTAATTTTTGAATATCAAATTCAATTAAGTGTCAGACAATGATTTTCTCAGGATTTAAAATATTATTGGGATCAAACACTTTTTTTACCTCTTTATGCAAGCTTATCATTTTGGCATCGAAAACAATATCTAAATAACTTTTTTGAACCCAACCAATTCCATGTTCCCCAGAAATGGTGCCTCCTAATGACTTAGTTAATTCAAAAATTTCTCTAATACCTTTGCTTAAATCTTTATTCCAAGCCTCATCGCTCATATTTCCTTTTACAATATTTACATGTAAATTTCCATCTCCAGCATGACCATAACAAACTGATTTAAATCCAAATTTGTCTCCAATTTCTTTGACTCCCTTCAAAAGTTTAGGTAATTCAGCTCGTGGAACAACAGTATCTTCTTCTTTGTAAACTGAATTTGATTTTACAGCTTCTCCAACTCTTCTGCGTAAGCGCCACAAATCATCTTTTTGTTTTTCATTTTCGGCAAAAAGAATCTCATCACAATCAAATTGCATTAAAACTTCTGAAATTTTTTCACAATCCTTGAATAAAACATCCACATCATTTCCATCAACTTCAATTAATAAATGAGCTAGAATATTTTCTTTTATAGGAATATTTACATTATCAACATATTTTAAAGTCCAATCGATAGCATCGCGTTCCATAAACTCTAAAGCAGAAGGAATAATTCCAGCTCTAAAAATTGCGGAAACAGCTTCACAGGCTTTTTCAGCAGAAAAAAATGGAACTAACATAAGTAAGTTTTGATTTGGAAAGGGCAATAATTTAAAAACTGCTTTTGTAATTATGCCCAATGTTCCTTCGCTTCCAATCATTAATTGGGTGAAATTGTAACCAGTTGAGTTTTTTAAAGTGTTAGCACCAGTCCAAATAATTTCTCCAGTTGCTAGAACAACTTCTAGATTTAACACATAATCTTTGGTGACACCATACTTTACAGCTTTTGGTCCACCAGCATTTTCAGCTAAATTTCCACCTATAAAACAACTTCCGCGACTTGATGGATCAGGCGGATAAAATAATCCTTTTGCTTTTACCGCTTCTTGAAATACTTGGGTTATTACACCAGGTTCAATAGTAGCTTGAAGATTCCGTTCATCAATTTCAATGATTTTGTTAAATCTTTCCATGGAAAGGGAAATTCCACCTTTCACAGGAAGTGCTCCTCCAGATAATCCAGTGCCTGCACCTCTCGCTGTAACTGGAATTTTATAGGAGTTACAGATTTTTAAAATAGAAGCAATTTCTTGAGGATTACCAGGTTTTACAACCATTTCAGGAAGAAAAACTAAGTCTTCAGTTTCATCATGACCATATTTATGAAGACTTTCAGAATCGCAAAAACAAAAATCTTTGCCAACAATATTTTCAATAGATTGAACAATCTCTTCAGTTAATTTTTGATAAGCACTTTGCATATTCCCAATTTTGATGCAAAATAAAATGATAAATTAAATTAATTTGGCGCTTTCTCATTTTTAATAAAGAATTTATGAAGAACTTATTAATTACTGTAATTACCCTTTTCACCTTTCAATTGCTTTCGGCTCAAAAAGCGGACATTACTTTAGAAGATATTTGGAAAAAAGGCACTTTTTCCCAAAAGGGAGTTTATGGCTTAGAGTCTATGAAAGATGGTGAAAATTTCACCAGATTTGAGTCTAATAAAGATGGCTTTGAAATCAATAAATATGCTTACAAAACAGGCGAAAAAGTTCAAACAATTTTAAATACTGCCGATGTTAGTGTGGCCAATAATGGCGAAAAATTAGAGGTTGATGCTTATTCGTTTAGTCCAGATGAGAATAAAATTTTGTTAGAAACCGAAATGGAACCCATTTACCGTCATTCTACAAAAAGTGAATATTATATTTATGACTTGAGTTCTAAAAAACTAACAAAAATTCCAGCAAAAGCCAAACAAAGCTTTGCTAGCTTTTCGCCAACACAAAACAAAGTGGCTTATGTGAGTGAAAACAACCTGTATATATTTGATTTAGATGCCAATAAAACTACAGCCATTACAAAAGATGGAAAATGGAATTTTATTATTAATGGTCAATGTGATTGGGTTTATGAAGAAGAGTTTAGTTTCGATAAGGCATTTCAATGGGATCCCAGCGGTTTGTATATAGCTTATTACCGATTTGATGAGTCGAAAGTAAAAGAGTTTTCAATGACCATGTATCAAAATCAATTATATCCTGAACAATATAATTTTAAATATCCAAAAGCAGGTGAAGACAATTCAAAAGTTGATTTATACATATATAATTTGGTCAAAGAATCTGCCATTAAAATTGATCTGAAAGACAAGGATATGGAATATATACCTCGGATAAAATGGACACAAAATGCAGGATTGTTCGCTTTTTATACTTTAAACAGATTGCAAAATCATTTAAAATTATACACTTATGATGTAGTTTCTAATAAACTAAACAGTATTTGGGAAGATAAAACCGATACTTACCTAGAAATAAATGACAATTTACATTTTTTGAAAGCTAATAAAGGCTTTGTATGCACCAGCGAAAGAGATGGCTTTAATCATATTTACCATTTTGACATGACAGGAAAATTGGTGAAACAAATTACTTCGGGCAATTTTGAAGTAAAAGAAATAAATGCTTTTGATGAAAAATCAGGTTTGGTTTATTATACTTCGAATGAATTAGCTACGATTGATTCAGATGTTTTTTCAATATCATTAAAAGGAAGTGGTAAAAAAAGAATATCTAGCCAAAGTGGGCATTCGAGTATTGAGTTTAGCAATGGTTTAGCTTATTACATTTTAAGCCATACCAGCGCTGAAATTCCTGCTAGTTACAAATTGTTTGATAAAAAAGGAAAGCAAATAAGAGTGTTAGAAGAAAATTCAATTTTGAAAGAAAAATTGAATGGATTTAATTTAAGCAATAAGGAGTTTTTTACTTTTAAAACTTCTGAAAACGTTGAATTAAATGCTTGGATGATAAAGCCCATGAGTTTTGACGTGAATAAAAAATATCCAGTTCTAATGTTTGTTTATGGCGGTCCAGGTAGCAATACAGTTCAAAATAAATGGGATGGAGCCAACTTTTTTTGGTATCAGCATTTGGCTCAAAAGGGATATATTGTAGTTTCAGTTGATAACAGAGGAACGGGAGGAAAAGGGAAAAAGTTTAGAGACTGCACTTATGGTCAATTGGGTAATTTAGAAAGTAAAGATCAAATTGAAGGTGCCAATTATTTAAGCAGTTTAAATTTTGTAGATAAAAACAGAATTGCCATTCAAGGTTGGAGTTATGGTGGTTACATGAGTACTTTAGGAATTACAAAAGGTGCAGAAATTTTTAAAGCAGCAATTGCGGTTGCTCCTGTTGGAAATTGGCGCTATTATGATTCAATTTATACTGAAAGATACATGGGTTTGCCAAAAGACAATGCTAAAGGTTATGACGATAATTCACCGATTAGTCATTTAGAAAAATTAAAAGGCAAATATTTATTAGTGCATGGAACAGCTGATGATAACGTACATTTTCAAAATGCAGTTGAAATGGCAGCCAAATTGCAAAAAACTGATAAAGCATTTGAAATGATGGTTTACCCTGACAAAAACCATGGAATTTATGGAGGATTAACGAGGTTGCATTTGTATAGAATGATGACTGAGTTTTTAGACAAAAACCTTTAATAAAAAGAAAGCCCTAGTAAATTTTGCTAGGGCTTTTTTATTTGATAATTGGTTAGTTTATAAATTGTTTTGTTTTCCAACGTAAAAGTTATTTTCAAATAACTCTTTCATAAGCTTTCTATTTCCTTTATATACAGCTGTTATCCAAGCGTCTTTTTGACCTTTTGAAATGGTTTTTTGTCTTAAAGTTTCAGCTTCGTTTATCGTTTTAAAATTGCCCAAAGTGTATCGAGTATAACCATCGCCTAAGCTCAATGATTCAGGATTTCCAAATCCTATTAACTTTTTAAATGTTGGATTTTTAATTTTTTTGAAGGCACCAATTTGTACTTTAAAGTTTAAGTTACTGCAATCAATTGAACCAAATTTTGATAAGAATTTTTGATAAGTGCTTGGGTCATTTAAATCGGCTGCTAAAAATTCTGCGCTAAAGGTTAAAATTAAAACGGTGTCGCAACCGTTTTCTATGGCTTGTTCAATTTTTACAATCGGAACAGATTCAATTTTTTCAACAGGTTTTTCTTCTTCCTTAGGTTTTTCAACTAATTCTGTTTTGGCAATTTCTTCTAGAGGTTTAGCAGTTTCAATTGGCACTTTTTCCACCTCAGTTTTTTCAACTAATTTGACTTCTTCGTTCAAATTATTAATAGGTTCTTCCATTGCCAATGCTTTTTCAATGGCAAGCAATGTGTCTTTTTGAGCTTTTAATCTTTCATTGTAAATTTTTAAAGTATCAGAAGCAGTTGTTGTTGCCACAATAGATTGTTTAATTTCAATAGTATCAGTTTCCTTTTGAGGATTGTCATTTTTGAAATAAATATTGGTTACAAAATGAGCATAAGATATAAGGTCTTTTAATTTAAAGTATTGCTGATATGTTTCAAATCCATCTTTAGTAACTTTTACACTATAATCTATTCCAGATTCAAGTGAATACAAAAACTTTCCATTTTCGGCATTTGAATAATAAGTTACTTTTTTACTCAATGTATCCATTCTCGTTATTTCAATGGCTGCTTTTCCAGGCTTATCATTCATGTAAACAATACCTTCAACTAAAGCTGATGGTTTTAAGATATTTTCATCTGCATTTACTTCATAAATATCTTGACCTCCGAATCCATCTTTTCTTTCACTTGAGTAATAACCCTTTTTTGAATCAGGGCTAAGGATATAGTACTTTTCATTACCAATTGTATTGATTGGATAGCCTAAATTGATAGGCATTTGAAAAATACCTTTTTCATTAGTTACAGACAAATAAATGTCGTATCCACCCATGCTGCTATGTCCTTCTGAACTGAAAAATAAAGCATTATCCAAGGGATGAATAAATGGCGAATCTTCATTGTATTTTGTGTTTACCAATGCTCCTAAATTAATTGCAGTACCCCATTCACCATTGCTTTGTTTTTCCGATTTATACAAGTCTCTACCGCCATAACCATCAGGGCGTTCGCTAACAAAATAAAGAGTGTTTTCATCGCTTGATAAACTACAACTACCTTCCCAGTGTTTTGTATTAATATTTGGCCCTAAATTTTTTGGCTCAGTCCATTTTCCGTCAATTAATTCTGAATAAAAAATATCACCACCATCTTTTGAGTTCATTCTATATATAAATAATTTGGTGCCATCATTATTCATTGCAATTGGCGCATCGTTCGATAAAGTGTTTAAATTGTCACCAATTGGATAAGGTGTCTGCCATTCTCCGTTCTCAAATTTTGATATAAAAATATCTTCGTAATAATCGCCTAAAATATTTGGTTTTAGTTTTTCATCCATTTTTCCACCCATACTTTTTTCACCTTGATAAGTGAAATATAGAATTTTCTGGTCGAGTGAAATTAAAGGGGCATATTCATTATCAGAAGTATTTATTTTGCTTCCTAAGTTTTTAATAGTCACTTTTTTAGGAACAGCATAATATTTTTTGGCTTGTTCAATCCATTTGTAATAATTTCCAATATTTTCTGGATCGTAAAGTCCAGGTTTCACTTTGGTATAGTTGTATAGATATTTTCGAGCAGTATCAAAGTTTTCGTTTACAAAATGGGCTATGCCAATATTGAACAAAATATTTTCGTCCATATTAGGTGTTTTTTTGTAAATTGAATCTAATAGATTTAAGGAGTTTGGCGCTTCTCCTGGCACAAACAAGCCTGTCATGGCCAAACCGTGCATTATATAAGGTTCGTTTGGATATTTATCGTTCAGTTCTTTAAAAATGGGATATGCAGCTTTGTATTTTTCTTCATCATAATAGGTATCAGCTTGGGCTAATTTTTTTTTATCCTCAGTAGCCATTTTTATCTTGTTGGCATAACCTTGTCCGTGAACAATTGTTGGGAAAATAACAAGGAATAGAATGTGAATAAACTGTTTATATCTCATGATACAAATTTGATTTGAATTTCATTTTCAAACGGTTAAGGTTTTTTTAAGTTATCAACACCTGTTCGTTAATGCAGTAGCGGGTAAAGCATTATAAATTCTTGCTTAAGAATGACGATAAGAATAAGGTTTTAAAAATTATTTTTGTCGCTATGGAAATAAGGTTTGGCCAATTGAATAACGGTTTGCAATATGTGCATTGCCAAAATTCAAAACAATTGATTTCACACTTGGGCGCGTTTATCAATGCTGGTTCACGTTTCGAAAAGCAAGGTTATGAAGGTATTACGCATTTTATTGAACATCTGCTTTTTAAAGGAACTCACAAAAGGAAGGCTTTTCATATTTTAAATAGACTTGATTCTGTTGGAGGTGAGTTAAATGCTTACACCACCAAAGAAGAAACCTGTTTGTATGCTTCATTTTTAAATAAATATTATGACAGGGCTTTTGAATTATTAGCTGATCAGGTTTTTAATTCGGTTTTTCCTGAAAAAGAAATCGAAAAAGAGCGTGAAGTGATCATTGATGAGATTGGATCTTATCAAGATATGCCAAATGAGCAGATTTTTGACGATTTTGAAGAACATTTGTTTAAAAATAACTCTATGGCAGGAAATATTTTAGGCACCAAAAAGAGCTTAAAACAAATTGGAAGAGAGAAAATGTTGCAATATCATGCTCATTATTATATTCCTTCAAATATGGTTGTAGCTTCGGTTGGTAATATTAGTCATGCTAAATTTCTAAATTATTTAGAAAAATATTTTTCGAACGAATCATCTATTCAGTTAAATGAAACAATTATAAAACCAGAATACCAAAAACCATTTCAAATAAATTTAAATAAAAAAACAACACAACATCATTTTATAATAGGTAATCGAGCTTATGGGGTAAATCATCCTAAACATCTAACTTTTTTTGTTTTAAACAATCTATTAGGCGGCCCTTCTATGAATTCAAGATTAAATTTGGCAATTCGAGAGAAATATGGATTTACCTATAATTTAGATTCTTTTTATCAAACTTATTCCGATTGTGCCTCTTGGGGAGTTTACGCTTCATCTGATAAAAAAAATGCAGAAAAAGTAAAAGAACTTATTCTAAAAGAATTGAAAAAATTGAAAGAAGAAAAGTTAGGTCTCGTTCAGCTAAGTCAGGTAAAACAACAATTTATTGGACAAATGGCAATGAACCGTGACAATGGAATGAATCATTTAACGCTTTTAGGAAAAAACATGTTGGTTCAGCAAAAAATTGAAAGTTTTAACGAAATCAAAGAAAAAGTGTTGGCAATTTCCGCGCTCGATTTAATGGATGTTTCGAATGAAGTTTTTATTGAAAACAATTTTTCTCAAATAAATTATTTATAAAATGGAATTTCTACCAAAAGAAATTGATGCTTTTGTGGTTAATCATACCGAAGCAGAAAGTGAAGTTCTTCAAACAATAAACAGAAATACACATTTGAATGTATTAAGTCCAAGAATGCTTTCGGGACATTTTCAAGGAAGGGTTTTGAGTTTATTAAGCCATATGATTCAACCTGAAAATATCTTGGAAATAGGAACTTACACGGGCTATTCAGCCATTTGCTTGGCTGAAGGGTTAAAAAATGAAGGAAAATTAATAACCATTGATATAAATGATGAGTTGGAAGAGTTTGTGAAAAACAATATCAAACTAGCAGGACTTGAGAATAAAATTGAATTTAAAATTGGAAAAGCTTTAGAAATTATTCCACAACTCCATCAAACTTTTGACATTGTTTTTATTGATGCAGACAAAACTAATTATAGCAATTATTACGATTTAGTTTTCGATAACGTAAAAACAGGTGGCTATATTATTGCCGACAATGTGCTTTGGAGCGGAAAAGTGATTGAAAAGAAAGAGAAATATGACAAAGACACGCAAGCAATGATTGATTATTGCAGTAAAATTCAAAATGACAACCGTGTTCAAAATGTACTTTTCCCTATTCGCGATGGTTTAATGATTTGCCGAAAAAAATAAAAAGTTTGAATATTTAAATCATTGAATTTAGAAATCTACCCAAATTTTAAACAGCGTTAAAAATTAGCAGAATCATTTCAGGCTAAGCATATATTTTTATTTTTACCCAAAATAGCAGCGTAATTATGAATAAATTAATCACTAGTATTTTTATTGCTTCACTATCAATTAGCGCAATAGCTCAAACAGAAGAGCAAAATTATGTTCCAAACGGAAGTTTCGAAGTAGTAAAAGGAAAAGTTAAAGAAGAAGGTGAAATTAAAAAAGCCTATCCTTGGAAGTCAGGTTCAACAGGAACGCCCGACTTGTTTATGAAAGAAGCAAAAGAACCAACTTTTGGAATTGATGAAAATGTTAGAGGGAATCAAGAAGCAAAACTTTTAGTCCCATCTGATGATAGATTTAATTATGCTGGAATAAATTGTCATAATTTTAAAAAAGATTCACCATATGAGTATTTACAAATTGAATTAAAATCACCACTTACAGCAGGAGAGACTTATCATGTTGAGTTTTGGGTTTCGTTAGGTGAATTATCTAAATACAGCATTAATAGAATGGGAGCTTATTTTGCACCAAATGTAGTTGAACAAGATAATGACAAAATTATGGCCATTAAGCCGCAAATACAGAATATAAAATCACGCCAATTAGATGAAATGAATAGTTGGCAAGTTATATGCGGTGAGTTCACCGCTGTTGGAAATGAGCAGGTAATGATCATAGGAAATTTTGGTCCTGCAAATGACGTAAGAGAAGAGAAGGTTATTAAACCAAAAGGTATAAAAGGCACGCCACAAGCAGTGGCATATTATTTTATTGATGAAGTTCAAGTTTATAAATCTTCTGAAATGGATGATCAGTGCAGATGCTCTAAATTATTGAAAGAAGAAAATAAAACTAAACAAATGAATTTCGACTATGCTAAAGTTATTAGCGAAGAAGAAAAGAAAATTTCCCCAGCTCAGTTAATAGAAAATAAGTTTGTGCAATTTGCAGGATTAAGTTCCGAAATTTCAGCAGAGGATTTACCAAAACTTAAATACATTGCTGATTTATTATCGAAAAACGGAAAGCTTCACACAACCATTATTGCAAAGGTTGACAAAAGTGAAGAAAAAGATAATACGGATTTAAAAGATGAAAGAGCTCAAAAAGTATTTGATTATTTCATATTAAATGGGGTTTGCTCGGGTCAATTAAAAGTGACAACTGAAGTAGGTGCTACAGCCAATAACCCAAAAGACAGAACCGTTTCCTTTAAAGTTATTGAAAAGCTAAAGTAATGCAGGTTTATCCCAAAAAGGTAAAAAATGCTTGGGCATTTTATGATTGGGCTAATTCGGTTTATAATTTAATTATTACTACCGCAATTTTTCCAATCTACTACAATAGTGTAACTGCAAATGTAAATGGGGGTAAAATAAATTTTTTCGGATATCAGTTATCCAATACCGCCTTTTATGAATTTATGATGAGTTTCGCTTACTTAACCATTGTAAGTATGATGCCCATCCTTTCGGGAATGGCCGATTATGGTGGAAAGAAAAAACAATTCATGTATTTTTTCTGCACATTAGGTTCGGTGGCTTGCGTAAGCATGTATTTTTTTACTGCCGATACTTTATGGGTTGGTTTTTTTGCTATTGTTTTGGCTTGCATGGGTTGGTCGGGAAGTGTAGTTTTTTATAATGCCTATTTGCCTGAAATTGCAGCATTAGAAGAACAAGATAAATTAAGTGCCAAAGGTTATGCCTGGGGATATTTTGGAAGCGCCATTTTGCTTATTATTTGCCTAATTATGATATTAAACCCAACAAAGTTTGGTATATCGGATACGGGTCAAGCTAGCAGAATAGCATTTTTATTAACTGGAATTTGGTGGTTTGGTTTTGCACAATACACCTTTAAGCATTTACCAAAAAATGTTTATAATCGTAAGCCAGAAGGTCATTATTTAACCAATGGATTCAAAGAATTAAAAAAAGTATATTTAGAACTGAAGCACAATGTAAAGCTCAAAGCATATTTAAAAGCATTTTTTATCTACAATTTAGGTGTGCAAACGGTAATGTTAATCGCATCACTTTTTGGTTCAAAAGAATTAGGTATGGAAGCAAGTGAATTGATAACCATTATTTTGATTATTCTTGTGGCCATTATTGGCTCATTTGGATTTTCATTTTTTGCTGGAAAAATTGGCAATATCAATACTTTGAGAATCGCAACTTTAATTTGGATGTTAGTTTGTTTTGCTGGTTTTTTCATTCAATCCAGCACACAGTTTTATGTTGCTGCTGCATTTATCGGACTTGTAATGGGAGGAATTCAAGCTTTGTCAAGATCTACATATTCTAAAATGTTGCCAGAAACACAAGACCATGCGTCTTACTTTAGCTTTTATGACATTTGCGATAAAATGGGAGTTGTTGTTGGTATGTTGCTTTTTGGAATTATTGATCAAATTTTCGAAAGCATGCGTCAACCAATTTTAGGATTGTTCTTATTTTTCTTAACTGGTTTTTTCCTTTTAGGAAGAGTCAGAAAATTGGAAACGAAAATTTAATAGACAAATTCAATAATTGTTTAATTATTTAAGTTTAATGCTTAGCTTTATATCAAAATTTTAAAATATGAAATCATTACTATTCGCCATTTCAATTGCTCTATTAGCAGTAAATTCGAATGCAACAAATTTTGGACTTAATAATAGCACAGTTGAACAAAACGATAAAAATGTTGAGCTAGCCGCTAAAATGAAAAATGCCATTGGTGAAATTCATGCAAAACACGATAGTGCCAAAACTGAAGCTGAAAAAGCTAAATGGATGGAGTTAATGAATATGGTAGAGCAAAAATTATATCAATCGCCAGAAACCCGCGATGCCGATATAGCTAAATACAATTCAGAAGTAGAAGCCTTATTAAAAACAGTAAACGAGAAATTAGGTAAGTAATTTTAAAAATAAATAATAAATAGGTCGAGGAAATTTAATTTCTCGACCTATTGTTTTTTGCAGCGCAGTTTAATCCCTCTAACTTCAAACTAAATACTAACTTTGTTGAAGTTCTTTGAACCAACAAGTTGTTCTATCGCTGTACAATTTTATACAGAGGAAAGTCTGGGCAACACAGAGCATCGCGCTTCCTAACAGGAAGGAATTGTAGGTTGATGCAATTACGGAAAGTGCCACAGAAAATATACCGCCATCATTTGTTTAGGCAAATGCATGGTAAGGGTGAAAATGCGAGGTAAGAGCTCACACGCTGGCATGGTAACATGTCATTGGGTAAACCCTGCGAGTTGTAAGGCCAAATATACCATGTACTAAGAGCTGCTCGCTCAATTCAAGCTTGCTTGATATACATGGGGGGTAGGCTGCTAGAGCTTTGCTGTGAAGCAAAGTCGAGATAAATGATAGAATAAATATCGAAAGATAGGATACAGAACCCGGCTTATAAACTTGTTGCATCAATCTTTTTTAGGCAGTTTAATTTTTTAAACTGCCTTTCTTTTTAAAATCTCATTTAGCTGAATTACAGTTAAGTATCCAAAATCTCAATTATATTCTTACCTTTGCACCCTTAATTTTTAGCCTGCTTAATGCTAATTTATTCTAAACTAGAGACTTGCAGGCCAATATAACGACAAATAATTATATGACATTTGCTGAACTCGGTCTTAGTAAACCTATTTTAGAAAGTATTGCAGCTATTGGATTCGAAAGTCCAACAGGCATTCAAGAGCAAACCATTCCAGTTTTGCTTGAAAAAGAAACAGACATGATTGCGCTTGCGCAAACGGGCACCGGAAAAACGGCTGCCTTCGGTATTCCAATGTTGGAAAAAATTGATGTAAACATTAACAAACCTCAATATTTAGTGGTTTGTCCTACTCGCGAGCTTTGCTCACAAATTGTAAATGAAATTAACCTTTATGGTAAGCAATTAAATAACCTTAAGGTTGTTGCTGTTTATGGCGGTGTTAGTATCGACAAACAAATTGGTGATATTAAACGTGGTGCACAAATTGTTGTTGCAACTCCAGGAAGATTAATTGACCTTTTGAATAGAGGTAAATTAAATCTTGATGCTATTAAATGTGTAGTTCTGGATGAGGCCGATGAAATGTTAAACATGGGTTTTAAAGAAGACATTGAAGAAATCTTAAACAGTACTCCAGACCATAGAAAAATATGGTTGTTTTCGGCTACAATGCCTGAGGATATTTCTATGATAGCTAAAACCTACATGGAAAAACCTGTTGAAATTTCAATTGGTCGCAAAAATGCAACTTCTGAAAATATTTCACATGAATTGTATTCTACTAACGAAAGAACTAGATACGAAGCATTAAAAAGAATTTTAGATTTTAATCCAGGTATTTATTCTATTATTTTTTGCAGAACTAAACTTGATACGCAAGATTTAGCTGAAAAATTAGTAGTTGATGGCTACAATTCAGACGCTCTTCATGGAGATTTGAGTCAAGGTGCACGCGAAAAAATAATGAAACGTTTCCGTGATAAATCTTTACAGATTTTAGTAGCTACTGATGTTGCTGCAAGAGGAATTGATGTGGATAATATTACGCACGTAATTCACTACCGTTTACCAGATGATTACGAAGCTTATACTCACCGAAGCGGAAGAACGGCAAGAGCTGGTAAAAAAGGAGTTTCAATTGCTTTAATTAATCAAAAAGAAGGTCGCAGAGCAAAAGATTTGGAAAGAATGTTGAAGTTCAAATTTGAGCCAAAATTAATTCCTAGTGGCGATGAAGTTTGTGTATTAAAAATGCATGAAATGGCTGAAAAACTTATCAATACAACTTCAAACGACAAATTAGTGAACAACTATTTTGATGAGTTTAAAGAAAAGTTTGAAGATGTAACACGTGATGATTTATTGAAAAAATTATTGACTTTTCAATTAGATAATTTAATTCGCTATTATGAAAAGGCGCAAGACTTAAATGTTCTTTCTAGCAGCAGAGATAATGGAAGAAGTGAAAGAGGAGAAAGAAGTGATCGCGGAGATAGATATGAAAGAGAAGATCGTGGAGAAAGAAGATCATCTGATAGAGGAGATGGTAGTTATGAAAAAGTTTATATTAATCTTGGATCAAAAGATTTTGATGATAAAGGTTCATTCTTCAAGTATATTTTAGAAGAAGGCAAAATGAAAAAAGATGAAGTTGGCGAAATTATCTTCAAAGAATCATTTTCTTTCATAAAGCTAATTGCAGGCAAATCGAAATTTTTGATTAATGCTTTGCATAATAAACCATATGGAAATAGGAAGATAGCTATTGAACCGTCTGTAGCTTCTGAATTTGGCTCAAGAGATCGCGATAGAGATGATAGAGGAGGAAGAGGCGAAAGACCAGAAAGAAGAAACGATAGAGGTGATAGAGGAGGAAGTAAATTTGGTGGAAGAGGAGATAGACCACGCTCATTTGGTGGTGGAAGTTCTGAAAGAAGCGGAAGCAGTGAAAGAGGTGGAAGTGGAGAAAGAAGAGAGAGAAGAAGAAGAAATTAAAATTCTTTATTTAAAATAAAAAAAGGCTGTTCATTTGAACGGCCTTTTTTGTTTCATTTTATTGTCAATAAAATATTTAAATTGTTAAAACTGAACCTGGTTCATTAACTTACTAAAGTTAGTTGGGTCAATTCCTAGGTAGTTGGCTAAGTATTTTTGTGGTACCAATTGTAAAATATGTGGGCTTCTTTGAAGCAGTTTTTTGAATTTTTCTTCTGAACTAAAACATTGAAGTTCAACTAATCGATCTAAAATGCCAGAAAGTGTTTGACTTAGACCTTTTTGAATAAAAATTTCTAACTGAGGAATTTTTTTGCAAGCCATTTTTAAATCGCTATGTGAAATTCTAAGAAATTCAGAATGACTTAGTGTTTCAAAATAATATTTAGATGGATTTTGCAGTAAAAAAGAATCTAAAACCCCTCCAAATGAATTTTTGTAGGTGAAAACAATAGTTGCTTCGCGGTTTTGTTCATCCAAATAATATATTCTTTGAATTCCAGATGTTACGAAATAAAGGTATTTTTCAATTTCACCGCAGGCAGTAATTATCTCTTTCTTTTTGGAAGAAAACTTTTTCCAGTGTGATAAAAAATAATCCAAATCAAGGTCAGAAATTTCAACTTCGAATTGAATAATTTGCCTTAATTTTTCAAACTCAATCATGCCAAATCTTATTTTGGAACAAATTTCACAAATAACCAAAAGCCAAGTAAAACAGCAACAACAAAAACAACTAATTTATAAACGCCTTGGTATTGTTTTGATGCATAGGTCTTTAAATCTTTTCTATAAAGAAATATCATTATTACTGCAAAACATAATAGAAATATTAAGCCAAAGGTTATTTGATTTTTAGAGAACATCTTTCAATTTTTTACGAATTTACTATTCTATTTTTTAAAACGAAGGATTCTATTATTTGTGCTTCATAAAAACAAAAAGCCTCGTTTTTTACAACGAGGCTTTAAAATTTAGATTATATCAAAACTATTTTACTTCTTCAAAGTCTACATCTGTTACTTCGGCATCTGTTTTTTGTCCATTGGAATTGCCGTTGGTATTTTGTTCTTGCGAAGCTCCAGTTTGTTGTTGAGCATTGTACATATCTTGTGATGCAGCAGTCCAAGCATTGTTTAAAGCTGCCATTGACTCATCAATTTTTGCAAAATCTTTAGCGCTATAAGCAGCTTTTAAATCAGTTAAAGCTGTTTCAATAGGTGCTTTTTTATCAGCAGGCAATTTGTCACCAAATTCTTTTAATTGTTTTTCAGTTTGGAAAATCAATGAATCAGCTTGGTTAATTTTATCTGCTTCTTCTTTAGCTCTTTTATCTGCATCGGCATTCATTTCTGCTTCGCGCTTCATTTTTTCGATTTCATCTTTACTTAAACCGCTTGAAGCAGTAATTTTAATATGCTGCTGCTTTCCAGTTGCTTTATCTTTGGCAGATACATTTAAAATACCATTTGCATCAATATCGAAAGTTACTTCAATTTGAGGAACGCCTCTTTGTGCAGGAGGAATACCATCTAAAGTAAAACGACCAATTGATTTATTTTGGTTGGCCATTGGTCGTTCGCCTTGCAATACATGAATATCTACTGCTGGTTGGTTATCAGTTGCAGTTGAAAAAGTTTCTGTTTTTTTAGTTGGAATAGTTGTATTGGCTTCAATTAATCGAGTCATAACACCTCCCATAGTTTCAATTCCTAATGAAAGCGGAGTTACATCTAGTAATAAGACGTCTTTTACTTCCCCTGTTAAAACTCCACCTTGAATAGAAGCTCCAATTGCAACTACTTCATCAGGATTTACACCTTTTGAAGGTTCTTTTCCGAAGAATTTTTTTACTGCTTCTTGTATTGCTGGAATACGCGTTGAACCACCTACCAATATGATTTCGTTGATGTCTGAAGCATTTAATCCAGCATTTTTAAGAGCAGTTCTGCAAGGGTCGATGGTGCGTTGAATCAACGAATCAGCCATTTGCTCAAATTTAGCTCTAGTCAATGTTTTCACTAAGTGTTTAGGGATGCCATTAACTGGCATTATATAAGGCAAGTTAATTTCTGTTGAAGTAGCGCTTGATAATTCAATTTTAGCTTTTTCAGCAGCTTCTTTTAATCTTTGAAGTGCCATTGGATCTTTTCTTAAATCTATAGCTTCTTCGCTTTGAAACTCTTGTGCTAACCAGTCGATAATCACTTGATCAAAGTCGTCACCACCTAAATGGGTGTCACCATCGGTTGATTTTACTTCAAAAACGCCATCTCCTAATTCAAGAACTGAAACGTCATGAGTTCCACCACCGCAGTCAAAAACTACAATTTTCAAATCGCTTGATTTTTTATCTAAACCATAAGCTAATGCGGCTGCAGTTGGTTCATTAATAATTCTTCTAACTTTCAAGCCTGCAATTTCACCAGCTTCTTTGGTTGCTTGGCGCTCAGCATCATTAAAATAAGCTGGAACTGTAATAACAGCTTCTGTTACTTCATGGCCTAAATAATCTTCGGCTGTTTTTTTCATTTTTTGTAAAATGATGGCCGAAATTTCTTGAGATGAAAATAATCTGTCATTGATTCTAACTCGTGGGGTATTATTTTCGCCTTTTTCTACAGAATAAGGCACTCTATTTAATTCTGAAGCTATTTGATCATAGCTTTTACCCATAAAACGTTTAATTGAATAAACAGTATTAGTTGGGTTTGTTATTGCTTGGCGTTTTGCTGGATCACCTACTTTACGCTCACCGTCTTTCATAAATGCAACAATAGAAGGGGTTGTTCTTTTGCCTTCATTGTTTGGAATTACAACTGGCTCGTTACCTTCCATAACAGCAACGCATGAGTTGGTGGTTCCTAAGTCAATTCCAATAATTTTTGACATAATTTTATTTTTTAATTGATTTTCAAAATGTTTACGAGCTAGTTTTCAATCATTATGCCAATTGAAGTTGTGGCATCAATAAAACAAAAATGTCAGCAATTTTTTCAATTACTGACATCTCAATTTATTTTTTATGACAAATAGACAGATTTGCTAAATCATTGTATTAAAGAATAGTTTCCAACTGCACCATTTTCATTCCAAAATTTTGTAAAGTTTCTGTTGGGATAGGTATCTTTTAGATATTTTGCAGAATTAGCATTAACATAAATCTGTTTATTTGAGTAGGTTCTAGATGCAAATATTCCTAAACCATTTGAAAGATTGGTGAATACTGGTTTATCTTGCACTAAGCCATTGCTAGGTTCATTGGCACTCATGAAAATATCTAAATCTTCAGAGGCAGCATAGGTAGTGAAATAAACTTTTCCTATAAATCTTTCTATACTTTCATCTACAGGAAGAGCTTTGATGATTTCACTAATAATTACATCACCACCAATAGTCCAAATAATTTCTTCAGAAATATTAATGTTTGGTTTTCTTAGTCCTTCATTCTTGAACTTAATTTTTTTAACAATTGTGTCAAACGGTGCTGCTAATTTTATCTCTAAAATTTCGATTATCATTTCGCCAGAATGTCGCTCTGCACCTATGGCGCCATTAATTCTTATTTGAGGAGAGCTAATTTCTTTTGTTGAATTGTTATAGAAAGATAAACTTGGCAATCTATTGGCTATATTTAACTGTCCATTATCTATAAGCATTGTAGTGGCTTCAGCTATATTTCCTGTGCTCAAATTTTCTACAGTTAATTTGTATCTAGCACTAATGTTTAGTTTTTTAGTGCCTGATAATTCGCTGTTTTTAATGGCATAAACATATTGGTTAGGACTATAAAAATTTCCAGATTCTTTATTTGTAATTTCTATGCGTTTTAGGTCAATGGTTCTTGGGTTTCCTATGTTCTCCTCTTTTAAAGTTACTTTTAAAACGCCATCAGGATATTCAGATGAATCGCGAACCATAGCCATATTGTTGGCATTTCCTTCGCCTAAAAAAGCTTTCGTGATTTTTACATAATGGATAGAGTCATTTTGATTTAAAATACCATAAACCACTGGTATTTCTTTGTAATCAGCATTTAAATCTAAATCATTTTTGCAACTTGAAATTCCCAATACAATAATTGAGAATAAAACTAATTTTTTCATGTGGGCTAAATTATCAAAATATCTTTATAGCAACATTTCTTTAACAGTTATATTCGCAATTCTAAAATAAAAAATCTTAATATGTCGATTGCCAAACAAAATAATGCCAAAAAAGTGACTACTCATACGCTTTTGGAAATGAAAAAAAGGGGCGAAAAAATAAGTATGCTAACAGGCTATGACTTCACAATGGCTAAAATAATTGATGCAGCAGGAGTGGATGTAATTTTAGTTGGCGATTCTGCCTCTAATGTTATGGCAGGGCATGAAACTACTTTGCCTATTACTTTAGACCAAATGATTTATCATGCTAGTTCGGTTATCCGAGCCATTGATAGAGCATTAGTTGTGGTGGATTTACCTTTTGGCTCTTATCAAGGAAATTCTAAAGAGGCATTAAATTCTTCCATTAGAATAATGAAGGAATCGGGGGCACATGCTGTAAAATTAGAAGGAGGAAGAGAAATTTCAGAGTCAATAACTAGAATTTTAACTGCTGGCATTCCAGTAATGGGGCATTTGGGTTTAACTCCACAGTCAATTTATAAATTTGGAACTTATAGTGTAAGAGCAAAAGAAGAAGAGGAGGCAGAAAGGTTAAAATCTGATGCCAAATTATTGGAAGAGATAGGTTGTTTTGCCATTGTTTTAGAAAAAATTCCTGCTAAACTCGCTAAGGAAGTTGCTGAAAGCGTTTCAATTCCTGTTATTGGAATTGGTGCTGGTAATGGTGTTGATGGTCAGGTTTTGGTTTTGCATGATATGTTAGGTTTAACGCATGAATTTTCACCTCGTTTTTTAAGAAGATATTTAAGCTTATATGATAGTATTCATCAAGCAGTTGGCAATTACATTAAAGATGTTAAATCTCTTGATTTTCCGAACGAATCTGAGCAATATTAATTTTGAATAAGGCTAATTATATCAAAGGCTTTGATGGGTTAAGAGCATTGTCGATTTTAATGGTTTTACTTACTCATTTAGATTGGGATTGTAATTTTGATTCGACATTTAGAAAATACTTAAACTTTGTTTTTTCTGGTGCAGTTGGGGTTAATATTTTTTTTGTTTTAAGTGGATTTTTGATCACCAAAAACCTTTTAAATGAATATCAAATTACAGGCACCATCCATCTGAAACGCTTTTATTTTAAAAGGTTTTTGCGATTAATGCCGGCTTTTTGGATTTTCTTGGCAGTGGTGTTTTTATTAATGCATTTTGGCCAAATTCCTCAAGTAAAACCAGCATTGCTTTTTGCATTTTTTTATTGCTATAATTTTGTTCCGCATGCGATTTATTTTTCAGAATTGGTGCATACTTGGTCGCTTTCGGTTGAGGAACAGTTTTATCTTGTTTGGCCAGCTTCACTATTGTTATTGAAAAATAAACTAAGCTTGTATTTTTCAATCGTGATGGTGCTTTTTTCATTCGTTTTTTTGACTCTAGGATTTCATTTTTCATGGAACAAAGATTATAATATCGAACGTTTTTTTGTTCCAGCGTCAGCCACCATAATTTTGGGTTGTATTGCAGCTTTTTTAATTCAAAATGAATTGAAAAATTATGGGGTAAAAACATTTTTTTTTGGAATATTTATATTTATATCCCCATTTTTTTTGACTTTTATACATCATCATTTTTTAATCATATTTCAAGCGATTGGCATGGCTACGATATTGATTTACATTTATCAAAATCAAAATGCCTTCTTATCCAAACTTCTGAATAATAGCATTTTTAACTTCATAGGAATGTTATCATATAGTCTTTATTTATGGCAGGGGCTTTTTTTAAGAACAGGGTCGGGAAGTGAAATTTGGTTTCAACAATTTCCGCAAAATTTAATTTTCACTTTTTTAGCAGCATTGATTTCTTATTATGCCATTGAAAAATATTTTTTAAAATGGAAAGATCAACTGTAGAATATCAGATTAGATTAATTGAGCCGTCAGATAATGCAGAAATTTACCAAATAATTCGTTCTGTTTTTGAAGAATTGGATATTGCCAAACCCGGAACTGCTTATTTTGATAGCTATTTACCCTATTTATATGAAACTTACACAACTTCATTAAGCGCTTATTTCGTAGCAGAAATAAATGGTGAAATAGTTGGAGGCGCGGGAATTTTTCCTACTGAAGGTTTAGAAAAAGATACTTGTGAATTGGTTAAAATGTATTTGTCCAATAAAGCCCGTGGATTAGGAATTGGTAAACAATTAATGAATGTTTGTTTAGAAAAAGCCAAAGAATTAAACTACCGTAAGGTTTATCTGGAAACATTGCCTGAACTTAAAACTGCTTTAAAGATGTATGAAAAGTTTGGGCTTAAATTTATAAATGAATCATTAGGAAATACTGGCCATCATTCTTGTTCAATAAGAATGATTAAAGAAATTTAGTAGTTTAAAGAAAGCCAATTTTTTATTTTTAAAAGCACATCATTATTTATTTGATGTCCCATTTCATATTCAAAAAATTGAACTTTTAGGCCTAAATTTTTCAAATAATTATTGGCGTTTCTGCCTTGTTCAATTTTTATAACTGCATCATTGGTTCCATGAGAAATTATAAATCGAATGTTTTTGTGTTTATCTGATAATTGAAATTGTTTGTCTTCATCTAAAATCCGACCGCTAAGTGCTGCAATTCCTTTTATTTTTTCGGGATAATGAAATGCTATTCCATAACTCATAATGGCACCTTGGCTGAATCCAATTAAATGAATGTCATTTTTTGCAATCTTATATTTTACAGCTATTTCATCTATAAATTTTGCCAAAGTTAATCTGCTTTTTAGAGCTTGCTGGTAATTAAAACCTCGAACTCCATCTTTATCGAAACTAATATCGAACCAAGCAAAGGAATTTTCTTTTAACATTTGTGGCGCTCTGGCAGAGATTATTAAAAAATCATTTGGTAAAAATGATTGTAAACCAAATAAATCGCTTTCATTGCTGCCATATCCATGTAAAAGAATTATAACTTTTTTTGAGTTTGTATTGTTGTTTGACAAGTATTTTAGACTCAAATCATTTTGTAAAGTTTGAGAATTGCCTATTGCGATAAGCCCAAATTGAATTATCAGAAAAATGAAGAATTTTCTCATCTTGATTTAAAATAAATTTTTGGAAAATTATAAAAATAAAAAACCCCGCAAAAGCGAGGTTTTTGTTTGTACCCGGGACGGGACTTGAACCCGTACGAACGCAATGTTCACAGGATTTTAAGTCCTGCGTGTCTACCAATTCCACCACCCAGGCGACCAAAGTCTTTGTTTTGGAACTGTATAAAAAAAGAGCGAAAGACGGGATTCGAACCCGCGACCCTCACCTTGGCAAGGTGATGCTCTACCAACTGAGCTACTTTCGCAAAAATGTTTATGTCAATTTATTTTAAAGCCGTTGCTTTTAAATTGGGATGGCAAAAATATAGCTTTTTTTAATCACTCAAAATTTTTTATGCAAATACTGTCAAACTAATTGAATATTAGACTAAAACATTTTAAATAGAGCAATTTTTAGGCTTTCATGGGTTTTTATAGCTTAAAATCATCTGCTAAAATCCTTATTTTTTTCTTGAGATGTTAGTTTCCTATGTTTATTTCAATATTACCATGTGGAGCATTTCCGGTTTTGTTTAATCTAAACTTAAAACTTAGCATAATGTATCGACCAATAATATTTGACTGTGTTTCTTGTAAATAATTTAACTCACTAATTCGGCTAATTCCCGAATTTTGGTTCAATAAATCGAAGGCAGATAAGGTTAATGTTCCGCGTTTATTGGCCAAAAAGAAGTAAGAAACTTTGGCTTTTAAAAGTGGAATGCTTATTTGCTGGCCAAAACTTTGTGAGCTATACTCCATTATATCTGCTGAAAAGTTGATGTTCCAGCTTTTGTTTGGATTAAAATTTATTTCAGTAAAATAAGTTAGTGTGGTAAAAGTATTGTTTAATGATTTCTGAATAGAATAACGACTGTTTACCAAATTGGCCTTCATTCCTGCTTCAATATCCCATTTTTCTTTTTTTCGATTTCCTAAATTTAAAGTGAGATTATGGGAAAAGGTATAATTAATGTTTTTAATGTTATTTACGAGGTTGATAGCTTCATCATATTGTTCTTCAATTGCGATATCTGCTGTTAAACCAAGTTTTCGAATTGGGGTGGAATAAGCAGCTTCTATGCTTGCTTTAGAGGCATAATCTACATTGGTTAGCTTCATTTCTTGGCTTAAATCGGGATAGATTGTTCTGGCCCAATTAATTTTATTTTGAGTAACTTTTCCTTCGGCATTAATGAATAGGGAATTGGATGAAAATTGGTCGAACCAAAACCAGTTTAAATATAAATTATGGTTGTATTCTGGTTTTAACAAGCTGTTTCCATAACTTAAAACCAATGGATTGTTGGGGTTTAAAACAGGATTTAATTGATCAATTGTTGGTGAATTTAAGTTTGTTATATAATTCACACCCACTCGTTTGCCAGTTTTGTAATCATATTCCCACGAAAGTGAAGGTAAAAGATAGTTGAAAGTATTGTTGTTTAATTCAGTTTGATATTCATTCACGGGCATTTCGGCAAGTTCAGCTCTTAGGCCCAAAACAAAACTAACTTTATCAGTGCTTTTTTTGAAATTCAAACCAGGTTTAATCCATTTATAGTTTCTTGTTATTTCTGTGCTTAAGGAGTCAATTACAATAGATTCATTGGGCTGAACACCTTGTTTTCTATTAAGTTTTTCGAAATCAGAACCTACACTTATTTCAGGTTCTAAGTAAAAACCGTTACCCAATTTTCGTGTGATAGAAATAAAAGCACTATAATTATAATTACTGCTTTCATTTTGCTGAAATTGTTGTGAAAAAACGTCATTGTTTTGTGAAAAAATTCGGGTTATGTTTTCCCAATCCGATTTGTTTAAACTTGTTCCATAAGAGCCGTTTAATCGCAATTTAAAAATTGGCCAATTACTTTTGTTTTTATATAAATAGGACAATTTTCCGCTACTGTTCAGCGAATTAAAATTATCGACAGCAAAACTATTTTGTTGGTTTAAAATTACATTATCGATATAAGAATTAAGCAAGGTTTTACTGTTTGATTTTGAGTTGCTTAAATTCGCTTGTGCAGAAGTTGTAATTTGTTTAGATGAATCAATGTCGTTTCGCCATGAAGTATTAAAATGATGCCCAAAATTATTGTTCAGTTCCTTCAAATTATTGTTTTGAGTATAGTTAATTTGATTGGTGAAGTTTTGTGTGTTTTTAGTTTCGTCTAATTTTTTTTCACTTCCATTGGCAATGTAACTTAGAGTGAAACGATTGTTTCTTTTTGCTTCGTAAGAAAAGTTCATTCCGCCTGCACCCGAGGCAACAAGCCCAGTTACTTGATTTCCAAAATCAATAGGAACATTGTCTCTAGAGTCAATTCTCATTGAAAATGAACCACCTTCTGACATGCCCCGCAAACCACCATTAAAATTGATGTAATCGCTAAAGGAAAAACCAAACTCATTTACATTGTTCATCATGGCAAGAGCGGCAAATTGACTTTTAGGTCGAAAACGATATAAATTACCATTGGTTTTAAATCTATTATCACTGCCATATCCTCCTGAAATTTCACCAAAATAGCCAGCTTTTTTATGGTCTTTTAATTGAAGGTTAATGGTTTTTGTTCTTTCTCCATCGTTTATTCCTGTAAATTCAGCTTGATCTGATTTTTTATCAAAAACCTGTACTTTGTCAATAGCATCAGCAGGTAAATTTTTAGTGGCAATTTTTGGGTCGTTTCCAAAAAATTCTTTTCCATCAACTAATACTTTCTGAACGTTTTCGCCTTGTGCCTTCACATTGCCGGCTCTATCAACTTCAACTCCGGGAAGTTTTCTAAGCAAATCTTCGACAGCTGCATTTTCTTGTGTTTTAAATGAAGATGCGTTGTATTCAATAGTGTCTTTTTTAATTAACATGGGTATTCTTTCCCCAGTTATTTCAACACCTTTAAGATTCACCAATGCAGGTTTTAAAATGATTAATAGTTTTTCATTGTTTTCTGTAGGAATTTGAATGTTTTTATAAAAAGGAATAAATCCCAAATAAGCGGTTTGTAACAAATAATTTCCAGGTTGAATGTTCTTTATTTCAAATTCACCAGAGGTATTTGTTATGCCATAAAAGGCTAGGGTGGAGTCATTTGGGTTTAACAGAACAACAGAAGCAAAGGCAAGAGAAGAAGCGGTGGTGTCAAAAACATGGCCTTTTAAATTGTGATTTTGCCCTTTTGAATAAAAACCAAAAGTTAAAATAAAAATGAGTGGTAAAATGAAGTTTTTCATGGTTATGGGCAAAAATTATTTTCTCATTTTTATAATAATATTATTGCCTCCACCACCATTTTCCTCCTTCATTTCTTTCATTTTTTCATCTACTATTTTTTTAAATTCTTCTCGACTAACTTTTTTACCTTCTTTGGGTTTTATTAGTTCTTTTTGATCTATTGTTTTTAGTTCAATATTTTCAGCAGTTATGATTTGTTCCCCGTCATTAATATCGACCAAAAGAACCAAACCCGGCAAACCAGTAATACTTCCAGGGCCATAACTTAAAGGAATAGCAGGAGTAAACCAAGCCATAATTTTTTTGTCATCGATTGTTCTAGTAGCTTCCTGACAAGGATAACCCATTATCATTTTTTGGTTTCCTGTCATTTTCCAATCTTTATGACTAACCGTTGATTCAATTAAAAATAATCGAGTCATAAATTCACGCTGTTCCCAACGCAAATCGTTTTTAAAATCGCAATAAATAATATCTTTTGGTTTGTCAATTTTAATTTTAATGGCCATTCCATTCGATTCTTGTTCAATAACATCATCGTTTGCTTCTTCTATGTTTTTATACAAACTAGCAGATTCATTAAAAACTAAGGATTTTTTTGTTTTTTGTTCTTTTGGAATTAAATTGATGAATTGTTCAGCATCAGCTCCTTCCATTTTGAATTCTATTTTAATAGATTCAGCATATTGAATTATTCCAGAAAGGTTTTGTGCACCTAAAAATGGAGTGCACAATAAAATACAGAAACCAAGTACAATTTTTTTCATGATACATTTTTTGATTGAACAAAAGTATCACTTGAAAATTTGCGCTTAGTTAATGTGCTGAAAATTAAGGTTAATTTGGGTTAATGGCACAAAACATTGGCAGCCCATGTGGCCATTAATAAATTGGGTTTTGAACTAGCATTAAAACCCATTGAAGTAACATAACCTGAAGCTGCTTGCAACAATTTATTGGAAGCAAAACTAGGATCTTCATTATAATCAAGGTCTATTTGTTTTACTTTAACTCCAGTGCTTTGTTCAATAAATAAGGCGAGTTGAATAGATCTTTCAAGCTCGCCCCAAAGTTTTGTCCACATATCGTTAATTTTCTTCACCTTTTCCTTTTTATATAAAACTCTTGCGCCATTTTTTGGATAGCGATAAACAATAGTTGTTACATAAACAGTGTGGTTTTTATAATTTTGACTGTCGCAGCCAATATGTATTTCAACTTCGGGATGGGCTTTTAATAAATCTTTAGTGTAATTTACAATATCAACAAGACTTTGCGAATTCATGATTAAAAATCTATTTTCCATAAAATGAAATATATTAGTTAAAAACAGCTCAATACTTTAAATGTTTGGATTTGACTCCGTTAAAGTAAAATTTATTTTTTTACAGAATGAAATTTATTTTTTAACAATTTCAATTCGGACTTCCGGTTTTAAAAAATATTACAATTGGAAAAGCAGTATAGATAGGTTTTTTTGGTGTTTAATTAATGCGTTGACTATTTCTTTATTACTTCTGAAAATTTAATTGCAAGAGATGTTCCTATAATAAAGTTGTTGTTTGTAGGAGTTGTTCTTGTTTCAAATATTTTATCCTTACCATTTAGCCATCGACCCTCTATTCTGCAAATAATATTTTGAGCAGGCGAGTAGTCAAGATTTAAAGACAGCCCTATAGTTTGGAAACCATTTTTTGTTCCTGTTGGGATGATAATGCCTGTTTCGTCTTGATAGTATTCAGCTCTGATGGTAGTTTTCCAAGTTTTGTTTAGGGCATATTGCGCCATGATTGCGGGACTAAACCAAAAGTCATAGTTTGAACTTCCTTTTAAACTTTGTTGTGTTCCAATGTCGAAACCTGCTATTAAACCAAACTTTTCTGTGAATTGAAATTGGCCGTAAAAATTGTTAAAGTATCGCATTCTTCTTGTTGTGTCAGGATCGTCTGTTCCGATAAAAGTGCTCCAATTCAAAGTGATTTTTTCTGTTGGATTGAAATTTATTTGCGTTCCAAATGATGGCATAGAATTTCCTTGTAATCGTTGAATGCGTTGCCAGCCGTTTATTATTAGCCCAGCCATTTCCCATTTGTTGTTTGGGTTAAAGGTCAATTTGGCACCCGAAAGAAAATAAGGTGAGTTTTCTGCTAAAAGAGAACGTGTCATTGTCCAATTGTCAATAGAAATGGCACTTTCAAACCCAATGTGTGAAGGCAAAACACCAACGTCTAACCAAAGGTTGTTTTTTTGGTTGAGCGCAATACCAATGTTAGCTTCAAAAATGCTTTTTAATAATCCAGGTTCTGCAGCATAATTATCATTGGTATAAGTTCCTGTTTGCAGAGCAATATTGGCTCTATATTTTGTTTGCTCTAAACCAAATTTTATGAATCCTAAATTTAGGTTGAATTCATTATGTCGGTTATGATTGAATAAAAACGATTGCCTTTCTGTGCCTTGTGGTTGGTTAAAATCATATACATAAAACAAGTCTGCAAAAGCTGAGATATTTATTTGTGGTTTTTTTTGCCAAGTGCTGTCTTGAGCATAGCTATGATTAGTGAATAACGATAAATGATTAATAAAAGCAAAAAGAATAAACATTCTCGCATTCATCATTAATGTTTTATAATTAATCATCTTGTTATTGTATCCTGCATTTGATCCTTCCATTTTTCAATATTTGCTAACAAGGCATTTTGCATTTCAATTTTCATGATTGAATTCAAAGTTTATTCGGTCTTGCTCTATCAGTTGCTGCAGTTCTTCTTCCTTAGGTAAGTACAAACGGTATTTGCTTGCAAAGAGTTTTTCGTTTTCGGCTAATACACTATATTTTACAATTGTTTCATCTTTTTCGGTGCATAAAATAATGCCCAAGGTGGGGTTGTCATCATTGGCCTTTTTCAGGTCGTTGTACATTCGCACATACATATCCATTTACCCAATGTCAGCATGACTTAGTTTGTCGGTTTTTAAATCTACCAATACAAAACATTTGAGGTGATAATTGTAAAACACTAAATCAATAAAAAAATCGGAGGTATCATTAACAATATGCTGCTGCCTTGCCACAAAGGCAAAACCTTTTCCGAGTTCCATCAAAAATTGCTGCACATGATTAATCAAGGCAGTTTCTATATTGTTTTCAGCTTGTTTGGTATCGGTGGGTGGGTTCAGAAATTCAAAAAGATAGGGATCTTTTATAAATTGCTGTGGGCTTAGTTTTTCTTTTGGCAACTCCAATACTCTGCTTAAATATTGTGTTTTAATGTTGCATTGTAAGGTACGTGTATCCCAATTGTTTTCAATGCTATGTAGCATATATTGGGTTCTAAATTCTATGCTTTCTACTCGGCTTATGATGCAGTAATGGGGCCAACTCAATTCGGTACGCACTGCGTTCCAAATTGGAAAGGCGCTGTAAAATGCCCGCATATTGTTTAAATTTCGTTCATCAAATCCTTTACCAAACTCTAAGGTCAATTGCACACTCAGATTTTTTTAATATTGCTTTACCATATTCTGCTTTGTGTTTTCCTCCTTGTTCATCTTCTACAATCAGTTGCCCAATTTGCCAATACATGTTTAGCAATATTGCATTACTATTGCGATAGGCAACTTGCCTTGCCTCTATGATTATTTTGGCAACAGCAGAAAACAAACTACCTTGGTTCTCTAATTTATCCATTCTTAGCTAAGGTTCAAAAATGTAATGAATCTAACCAACATTCAATTCATTATCAAAATCGTTATGAGCATTGTATTTTTTGTAGTTTTATTTCTAAGCTAATCTATCGTAGCAATTACTTTAAGTTCGATAGCTATTGGTGTGGGGAGCGCGTTTATTTCAACCGTTGTGCGACAAGGTAAATTGTCTTTAAAGTATTCGGCATATATTTTATTGAATGTTCGGAAATCGCGCTTCATGTGCACCAAAAATACGGTTACATCTACTATTTTATCCCAACTCGAACCTGAGTCTTCTAAAACTGCTTTCACGTTTTGAAAAACGGAATGAACTTGTGCTTCAAAATCAAATTCTTCAAAATTTCCATTATGGTCAAGTTTTAATCCCGGAACAGCACTGTCGTTTGGTCCAGAACCTGCTACTCTTGGGCCAACTCCCGATAGAAAAAGTAAATTTCCAACTCTGCGTGCATGTGGATATAAACCTACTGGTTTTGGGGCTTTTGTCGATGTAATTTTTTCGTTTTGCATATCAATGGTTTTAAATAAAAAATCCCGAAACAATGTTCGGGATTTTAATATGATTTTTCAATTGCTTTGATTAAAATATTTTTCCTAATCTATCTTCAACTTCAATTTTTTCTTTTAAAGCATTGTAAACTTCGTAACCTGCTCTCGATTCAATTGATGAGGCAACTTGCGTTTTATTGGTTTTTAAATCTTGTGGTTCAACGGCCTTTTTAATTTCAACTGTAGAAATCATTAAAACACCAGCAGCTCCTTTAATTGGTCCAAAAACTTTTCCTGTAGCAGCATCGCTAAATACAGCGCCACCAACATTTGGTTCTCTACCAACAGTTTGTAATGTAACCGATGAAAGTGTAAAATTAGCTGAAGTTTCAACTGTTAAACCTAATTTTTGAGCTACTTCTTCGATAGTTGCTCCAGAAGCATTTTTAAACTCTTCCATAAACATAGCTGCCTTTTTATCTTTAATGGCGCCTATTTCAACTTGTTGTTTAACTTGAGCTAAAGTGGCATAACCTTTTTCTTTAATCTCGTATAAACAAGCTACTATAAAAGTTTTTTCGCCTTCATAAGCTGGAGAAACTTTGTCTTTGTCGGATTTAAATGCCCATCTAACTACTTCTCTTGTTCCATTTACTCCTGGAATAATTCTATCTTTTTCTTTTAAGGTTTCTACAGGTTTTCTAATCAAGTTAAGTTCTTTAGCGGTAGCCTCAAAACTCTCGATGTCTTTTGCTTTCGAAGCGAATTCGCTCGCTTTTGAGTAAAATAAATCGTAAGTTTTTTGTGAAGCTTCAATTTCTTTGTCAACCACTGCTACTTTTACTTTTGTGCTTGGTTTTCCTAAATCTTGAACTTCAATTAAGTGAACCCCAAATTGAGATTCTACGATTGTTAAATCTCCTTTTTTACCTTCAAAACAAGCATCGTTAAAAGGTTTAACCATGGTTCCAGGTTTGAACCAACCTAAATCACCACCTTTTGTAGCAGAACCAAAATCTTCTGAATTATTACTTGCTAAATCAGCAAATTTTGCTCCTTTTTTAATTAATGCAAGTAAACTATCTGCTTTTGATTTCGCTTTTGCCAAATCATTGTTTACTGGCTTAATGAGGATGTGACGAGCTTTAGCTGAATCAGGAATTTGTTTGGTGTCAATCAATTTGGCAATTTTCAAAAAACCATTTTCTTCATAAGGTCCAAAAACTTCGCCTTTGCTTGCTTTAAACAATAAACTATCAATTGATTCTGGCAAGCTTCCTTTTCCTGTAAAATCTGAAATATATTTTGATTCAGAATTTAATGAAACAAATAAAGAATCGCTGGTAGTGGTTGCAAATTCACCTTTTAGCGCAGTCATTTCGTTTTGTAAATCTGCAATGTCTTGTTCGCTTGGGTTTACATCAAACGAAACGTATTCAATTTTTCTTGAATCCTCTGCTACTTTAAAGTCATTGATATTGGCTTTGTAATATTTTTCTAATTCACTATTATCAACTTTAATGGTTGAATCAGGAATAGAAGCATATCTTTTAACAATGTATTTTACCGTAGCAAAATCATTTTTACTTGTATAATCTTCTTTTGCTAATCTAGTTGGAACATACAATCCTTTTTTAATGGCATTGTTATATTTTGTTTCAATTTGATCTTTTTTTATGGCTGCTTCAAAAGCTAACCAACGTGCTTTTGTTGCACCGGTTTCATCTTGATCCATACCTTTAAGGAAATTGATTACTTGCGCAGGATCAAAGGCTCCAGTTTGAGGATTCGTGAAAGCTTGTTTAACAGATGAATGAGGGTTTTTACCCGTCACCATATCATATAATTCTTCAGATGAAACATCAATTCCAATTTCATCTAATTGTTTTTTCATTACCGCATCGCGTACCAACTGATTCCAAGTTTGGTTTCGAAGCATATCTGACATGTTTTCGTCTAATCCTGTTTGACCAGAATTAGCTAAATAATTTTCTTCTGCTTTTTGAAGCTCATTGTTGTAGAATTCAATAGCAATCTTTTCTCCGTCTATTGATCCTACATATCTTGAGTCATCAGTAAAACTTTGATTGGATGTAAGTAAATCGCCAACTACAAATAGCACTAAAGCACCACCAACAGCTACCAACAAAAGGGTTGAACGCTTTCTAATCGAATTTAATACAGGCATGTTTTTATTTTTATGGGCTGCGAATATACAATTAGCTTTAAAAAAATAAAAAGAATTTATAAGCCTATTTATCTCTTTATCAGTTCAGCTTCTTTATTTTATTTTCTATTTCCCCAAAATAAGGATTCAATTTATTGTAGATTAATATATTTGCAACCCTTTTTAAAACAATATTTTACCAAAAAAGCAGTTTTTAGCACTTGGTCATGCTTCAGTGTAGATGAAAAAATTAGTGGTTACATATACTTTGTTGATTATCTCGGTTATAGGTTTCAGTCAGGCAAAACATGAAATTGGACCTGTTTTGGGTATTGCCTATTATATGGGAGAGCTAAACCAAGCCAAGCAATTTTATCAACCTAAGCCAGTAGTTGGTTTTTTATATCGAAAAAGTTTTAATGCTCGTTGGGCAAATAAAACTCAGTTTACTATTGGCAATTTAGCTGGTTCAGATTCATTAAATCCAGTTACTGCTGGTCAGGAAAGAAACTTATCCTTTAACACTCAGTTAGTAGAATTGAGCTCTCAAATAGAATTTAATTATTTGCCTTATGTAATAGGTAAGAAGAAGACGCCTTTTACTCCTTATTTATTTTGTGGACTTTCTGCCTTTTATTTTAATCCAAGAGGAACTTATGCTGATAAACAATATGATTTGAGAGAATTAGGTACAGAAGGACAAGGAGTGGTGCCAGGTGCGCCACGCCAATACAAGGAAATAGCAATGGCATTTTTATTTGGTATGGGCTTGAAATTTCATTTCTCAAACAGAATTGGATTAAACCTTGAATGGAGTTTAAGAAGAACGTTTACTGATTATTTGGACGATGTAAGTGGCGTTTATCCTGATCCTCAATATTATGATGATCCCAACAATAACATTTCATTATTAATAAGCAACAAAGTTAAAACAGAGGGTGCAGACATTTATAAAATGGCAAATAGACAAAGAGGTAACTCAAATACAAAAGATTGGTTTAGTTTTGCGACCATAAGTTTGGTTTTTAAAATTGGAGATTTCGAGAAATGTCCCGGGATGTCTAATAAACCTTTTTCACGAGTTTTATAAGCATGGTGATTGATAAGAAAAAAATTCCACAGCATGTAGCTGTAATTATGGATGGCAATGGAAGATGGGCCAAACAAAAAGGTCAATTCCGAATTTTTGGACATAAAAATGGAGTTAGTGCAGTTAGAGAAACGGTTGAGGCAGCTGCTGAAATAGGAATTAAATATTTAACACTTTATGCCTTTTCAACTGAAAATTGGAACAGACCTAAAATGGAAATTGATGCTTTGATGCAACTTTTGGTGGAATCGCTAAGCAAAGAATTACCTACGCTTACTAAAAATAATATTAAACTAGAGGCTATTGGAGATCTAAATAGTTTGCCAAAAAGCTGTAAAAAGCAATTGCAAGAAACTATTGACAAAACAGCTCAAAACTCACATATGACTTTGGTTTTGGCTCTAAGTTATAGTTCAAGGTGGGAAATTGTAGAAGCAGTAAAAAAGATAGCCACTCAAGTAAAGAATAATGAAATACAAATTGACGATATAAATGATGCTTTATTTTCAAATGCATTATCAACAGCCAATTACCCTGACCCTGAATTAATGATTAGAACAAGCGGTGAAAAAAGAATAAGTAATTACTTGCTTTGGCAAATTGCTTATGCTGAGCTGTATTTTACATCAAAACTTTGGCCTGATTTCAGAAAACAAGATTTTATAGATGCCATTCTTGACTTTCAAAATCGGGAAAGACGCTTCGGAAAAACAAGTGAACAAATTACAGAAACGAATTAATGAAAAAACTTTTTTTAAGTTTAATAATACTCCTTGCCGGATTTAATTATTCTTTGGCCCAAATAACACCCGTTGGCACCAATCAAAATATTGAAATTGATTATTCAAACCCTCGAGAGTATGAGATTGGTGGTATAACCATTGAAGGAGTTAATTTTTTGGATAAAAATGTATTGGTTATGCTTTCGGGATTAACCGTTGGCGACAAAATTGCTGTTCCGGGCGATAAAATTTCAGAAGCACTCCGAAAACTTTGGGAACAAGGTTTGTTTGCCGATTTAAAAATTAAAGTTAAATCCATCCAAGGTGATTTAATTTTTTTAGAAATTCAAGCCGAAGAGCGTCCAAGGTTATCAAAGTTCACCTTTAAAGGAGCAAAAAAATCAGAAATTGATGAATTGCGCGAAAGCATAGCTATTATAAAAGGTCAGGTATTGACACAAAATATTGTAACAACTGCTAGAACAAAAATTACTAATTACTTCTATAATAAAGGATATTATAACGTTCAAGTAAACATGATTTCAAAACCAGATTCAGCATTGCCAAACAATGTGGTTTTGTACATGAATATTGATAAAGGAAAAAAGGTTAAAATTCAAAACATAGAATTTAGCGGCAATGAAGGCATAAGTGATGCAAAGCTGCGCAAAGCCATGAAGGAAACTAAAAAGAAAAGAATTTATGGGTTGTTTAAACAATCGAAGTTTATTGAAGACAATTATGAAGCTGACAAAAAAAATATTATAGCTGCCTACAATGCCAAAGGTTACAGAGATGCTACTATTACAAAAGACACAGTTTATAAGGTAGGAGATAAAATGGTTAATATTCGTATTTCGATAGAAGAAGGTAAGAAATTTTATTTCAGAAATATTGAATGGATTGGTAATTCAAAATATTCATCCAAACTATTATCGACCGTGTTAGGAATTGAAAGAGGTGATGTATATGACCAAAAATTATTGGATGAAAGATTAAACATGAGCCAAAACGGCAGAGATATTTCTTCTGTTTATTTAGACAATGGCTATTTGTTTTTTAGTGTAAATCCTGTTGAGGTTTTGGTAGAAGGCGATTCAATTGATTTAGAAATGCGCATTGTTGAAGGAAAACAAGCACGCATCAATAGAGTCACAGTTGTTGGAAATACTAAAACCAATGACCATGTTATTATTCGCGAATTAAGAACCAAACCAGGTGAATTATTCAGTCGTTCTGATATTATTCGTACTCAAAGAGAATTATCGCAGTTGGGATATTTCAATCCTGAAAAAATGAATGTTGTTCCAAAGCCAAATCCGGCAGATGGAACTGTTGATATTGAATATACAGTTGAAGAAAAACCAAACGATCAAATTGAACTTTCTGGGGGTTGGGGTGCTGGTCGTATCGTAGGAACTTTAGGTGTTACGTTTAATAATTTTTCAGCTAAAAAGTTCTTCAAAAAAGATGCTTGGCGACCATTACCAGCAGGTGATGGACAAAAACTTTCATTGCGTGCTCAATCTACAGGTATTTGGTTTTGGTCCTACAATGCTTCGTTTACAGAACCTTGGTTAGGTGGCAAAAAACCAAATTCATTGACCGTATCACATTTTCATTCAGTTCAAAGTAATGGTGAAAAAAAAGGAAGTGAAAATCGTCAATCAATTGCTGTAACTGGTGGTTCGATTGGTTTAGGAAGAAGGTTAAAAGTTCCAGATGATTTTTTTACCATGTATACTGAATTAACCTTCCAACATTATGAATTAAATAAATGGCCTCAATTTATTTTTTCAACTGGAAGCTCCAATAATTTTAGTGGAAAAATTGTCATCTCAAGAAATTCAATTAGCGATCCTATTTTCCCCGCTAGTGGAAGTCAAACATCATTAACTATTGCGGCTACGCCACCTTATTCACTTTTTTCGGGAAAAAATTATAATGAAGTTACATCTCAGGAAAAGTACAAATGGGCAGAATACCACAAATGGAAATTCACCTCTGCATGGTATTTAGGTTTAACCAAAAATTTGGTTATTTATACAAAAGTTGGAATGGGCTTTTTGGGCTTTTATAACAAAAATATTGGCACAGCGCCTTTTGAAAGATTTTACTTAGGTGGCTCGGGTTTATTTAACTTCCAATTAGACGGCCGCGAAATCATTGCTTTGAGAGGTTATGACGATAATTCACTATCGCCAACAACAGGAGCAGCGTTCATTAATAAATACACATCTGAATTACGTTTCAGAGTATCACCTAATCCTAATGCAATGGTTTATTTGTTAGGGTTTGTTGAAGCAGGAAATACCTTTTCAACTATTGGCAATTATAATCCATTTAATGTTTATAAATCAGCAGGATTAGGTGTACGCATATTTTTACCTATGTTCGGGATGTTAGGGTTAGATTGGGGAAACAGATTTGACGATGTTCCTAGATTGCCAAATATGCAAAAATCTCAAATTCACTTCACAATAGGATTTAATCTTGGTGAGTTATAATGACAAAAAATAGAAGCATGTTTAATTATTTTAAATTATTATTTTCGCGCCTCTTGAAAAGTTTAAGAATGGTTAAAAAGTCTTATTTAGTAACATTCATGTTTTTTTTGGCATGTTTTTTTCAAACACAGGCCCAGAAACATAGTTATGTGAATACAGATTATATTTTAACTAAAATTCCAGATTATAATGCAGCTCAGCAATCCCTTGATAATATTTCAAGACAATGGCAAGAAGAAGTTGAAGCAAAATATGCTGAAATTGAAAAGTTGAGGAAGAATCTAGAAGCAGAACAAATTCTTTTAACCGAAGACATTAAAAGAAGAAGACAAAAAGAAATAGATACCAAGCTTAAAGAAGCTATGGATTATCAAAAACAGAAATTTGGAGTCGATGGCGAAATTTTCACTAAACGTCAAGAACTTATAAAACCTGTTCAGGATAAAGTTTATAACGCTATAAAAGAAGTTTGTAAAACCAAAAATATAGCTACAGTATTTGATTTAGCAGGAAGTATATCTATACTTTATACCAATCCAAAGTACGATATTAGTAATTTGGTTTTGGAAGAATTAGGATATAAGTCTGAAGATGAGGATAAAAAGAAAAAAAAGTAATACATAAATTAAAAATCGAGAAAAATGAAAAAAGTTGGTCTGTTAGTAATTGTGCTTATGATGGGAGTAACCTCAACAATTAATGCACAAACCCAAAAGTTTGGCCATATTAATACACAAGAATTGTTAATGGCAATGCCTGAAAGAGCCAAGGCTGAAGAAGAAATTAAAAAATATGCCAAAGAGCTTGAGGATCAATTAACAATTATGAATCAAGAATATCAAACCAAAGTTTCTGAATATCAAGCTAAAGAAGCAACCATGACTGAAACGGTAAAAAAATCAAAGATTAAAGAAATTACTGATTTAGAGGCTCGTATTAATGAATTTCAACAAAATGCTGATCAAGAATTAAAAACAAAACAACAACAATTGTTGCAACCGATGATTGATAAAGCTAAAAAAGCTATTGAAGAAGTTGCTAAAGAAAATAAATACAGTTACGTTTTTGATACAAGCACAGGGTCATTATTATTTACACCTGAAACTGAAAACATTTTATCAATCGTAAAGAAAAAAATAGGAATTCAATAATTATTGAAAAACCAAACGATTAAAAAAATGCCGCAACGAATTTCGTTGCGGCATTTTTAATTTTCAAATTAATCAGAAGATTACAATTTAAACCTTATAGGAATATTATACTGCACTTTTACTTTTTTGCCATTCTTTTTCCCTGCATTCCAATCGGGCATGTTTTCAATAACTCGTAAGGCTTCTTTATCCATTGCCTCTGAAACGCCTTTCAAAACTTTTGTCTGGGTAACTTTTCCATTTTCATTTATCACAAATTGAATGTAAACAGTGCCTTCTAGCTTCGCATTTTTATCACTTTCAGGATAGTGAATATTTGAGCCCAAATAACTAAACAAAGCTTCTTGTCCGCCTTTGTATTCAGGCATCACATCAACTTCTGTATAAACTGTTTCATCAGTTATAAGTTTGTTATCGTTGTGAAGTGTGGTATCATTTTTTTCTTTGCAAGCATTGAAGTACAAAGCAATGGCAACAATTGGGAGTATTAAAAAATATTTCCAAGTTTTTTGATTGATTGATTTTTGTTGATTCATCATTTTAATTCGTTTTAATAAATGGTTTTGATTTGAAAAACGATTTATCAATAACTGCGGGGCAACTTTTAAATTTTCAGCTAATAAGGCTTGCAAATATTTTTTCTTATGCTCACTTTTTTTAATTGAATAATCATCAGCAATAAATTCATGCACCATTTTTAGTTCGTTCCTGAATAGGACAATTATTGGATTAAACCATAAAAGGGCAATGTTTATTTCAGTTATTAATAAATCTAAACTATGTTTTTGTTGAATGTGAATAAGTTCATGACGAATGATTTCTTCTTTAATTTCCACATTAGTTTTTTCGGAAATAAAAACATTATTCCAAAATGAAAAAGCAGAAATTTCAAAAGGTACTTCAATCAAATTATAGTTATTCTTCGCTAAAATTTTTCCTTTATGTTTGAAATAAATGGCTTGCTGCAAGTGAAAAATCATGCGAAGAATAAAAAATAAAAAACCTAACGTATAAATTAAAGCCAAACTTGTGTCGAACGAAAAATTCCAGCTTTTTGCCAATTTTTCATTAATACCATCAGTCGAAAATTCAGGTAATTGAATAATAGATGTTGGTAAAGAATTGCTTATAAAATCAAAATGAAGCAGCGGCAAAAGCCAAGCTAATAGCATTGAGAATAAAAGAAAATACCGGTTTTTTTCAAAAAATGTTTCTTTTGCTAAAACAATCTTATATAATAGTATAAATATTGTTTGAAGAACACTTACCTCTACTAAAAAGCTAATTGTTTTCATTTTCATTCTTTTTAATTTCAGCTAAAATTTCATTCAATTCTGTCACATTCATGGTGTGTTCCTTGGCAAAAAAAGATAACATTTTTTGAAATGAACCTCCAAAATATCCGTTTATTAGGTTGTTGGCGGCATACTTTGAATAATCTTCTTTGCTTATCAAAGGAAAGTAGCAATGCGTTTTCCCAAAAGCTTCATATCCTATAAAACCTTTCGATTCTAAAATACGAATGATGGTTGAAATAGTATTGTAGGCTGGTTTTGGATCCTCAAATTCAGCCAAAACATCTTTCACGAAACCTTTTTTAAGTTTCCATAAAATTTGCATTACTTGCTCTTCTGCTTTCGTTAAATCACGCATATTCTCATTTTTTTATTGATTTCTTTTTTGCCCATTTTTTAAAATTCAGTAAAATCAGCTTCATTTTCTGAATTTAATTTGTTATTCCATTTTTTTCATGCATTAAAAAAATAAAATACCAAACTGAAATCAATTGCAAGTATAACTAAAAGTTTAGTTTAAAAACTAATTTCTTAGTTATTTTTTTCTTTTAACATGAAATCTTTACTTTACCCTTTAATCAAGAATTTAAAAAATGCCTTTACACATTAAAATTTTAATAGGATTAGTTGCTGGAATTATTTGGGCACTATTTGCAGCTCAGTTTGGTTTAAGTGAATTCACAATGAATTGGATTGATCCATTTGGAACCATTTTTATCAATATGCTTAAATTGGTTGCTTTACCATTGGTTTTGTTTTCGATAATTCAAGGTGTTTCGGGCTTAGGTGATATTAAAAAACTCGGAACTTTAGGCATCAAAACATTTTCATTATACATATTAACAACTGTAATAGCTGTTGCTATTGGCTTATCTCTAGCAAATGGGATTAAACCTGGAACATTTGTTTCGGAAAATCAAAGAATAGAAAATCGAAAAAGTTTTGATGCTTTTTTAGAAAATAAATCAAGTACAAACATTACTGATCCTAGTTTGGCCAAGAAGTTTCAAGATGCCGAAAGCACTAAACAAAGTAAACCATTACAATTTTTAGTTGATATGGTGCCAAGCAATATTTTTAAATCTTTTACAGACCAAAATTTAATGCTTCAAGTTATTTTCTTCGCCATATTTTTAGGTTTAACCATGCTTTCATTGCCAACAGAAAAGGTAAAGGCATTTAATGATTTTGTGAATGCAGGAAACGAAATTTTTCTAAAAATGGTTGATTTGATTATGATTGCCTCGCCCTATTTTGTATTTGCATTATTGGCTGGAAAAATGACAGAGTTAGCTGGAAATGATATTAACGGAATGTTGGAAATTTTTAAAGGATTAGGAACTTATTCTTTAACTGTTTTGTTGGGATTATTTATCATGGTTTTTGTGATTTATCCCGGATTTATTCATTTTGCGCCTAACAAAATAAATTATTTTCAGTACCTAAAAGCTATTCGTCCAGCTCAATTATTGGCGTTTTCAACATCTTCAAGCGCTGCAACATTGCCAGTAACAATTGAATGTGTGAATGAAAATTTAAAAGTTTCAAAAGAAGTTTCAAGTTTCGTTCTACCCATAGGAGCAACTGTAAATATGGATGGAACCAGTCTTTACCAAGGTGTTGCAGTCATTTTTTTAGCCCAGTTCCATATGGTTGATTTAAGTTTAATGCAGCAATTAACCATTTTACTTACCGCCACCTTATCATCAATTGGGGCTGCAGCAGTTCCGGGAGCAGGTTTGGTAATGCTAATTATTGTTTTAGAATCGGTTGGTTTAAATCCAGCATGGATTGCTATCATTATGCCCGTTGATAGAATTTTGGATATGTGCCGCACCGTTGTAAATGTGACTGGTGATACCTGCGTTTGCACATTAGTAGATGAAAAAAAATACAAATAGAAAAGAATTATTTTAAAATACTTAATTGTTTGGTTACTTAAGAATTTCTTATTTGTTTTAAGCAAAAATTTCAAATAAACCATCATTGAAACCTAGTAAAGTCCAGCTTTTTTTTATTCTATTGCTTTTAATGCTTGTTCCTAGTTGCGAACAAAAGCTTAATCTTTTCGAAATTAAAAAGTTAGATGGTTCTTTTGTTTCAGCCGAGCTTCCGAAGTTTTCTATTGATAATTGGCTTTCAGGAAGTTTTCAGCAAAAAATGACAGCGTGGCAAAATGAAAACTTTGGTTTCAGAAACATTTTTGTTCGATTACGCAATCAATTGGGTTTTTTGCTCTACAAAAAGTCTTACGCCAATTGTGTTGTAGTAGGCAAGGACGATTATTTGCTCGATCAAACATATATTGATGCTTATAATGGAAAAGATTTTGTGGGTGAAAGCGAAATAGAAAAAAGAATTCGAAATTTTGAATTGCTTGCAGCCCATTTAAAACAAGAAAACAAACATCTGATTATTGCTTTGGCTCCCGGAAAAGCTTCTTTTTACCATGAGTATATTCCTGATAAAGATCTGATAAATATCAAAAAAACCAATCACAGTGTTTTTTTAGAGAAACTTAAAACTTCGAATTTGAATTACATTGATTTTAAATCATGGTTTGATACATTAAAGCCTAAACATTTATACAATTTATTTCCAAAAAACGGTATTCACTGGAGCACTTATGGAGCTTTTATAGCAGCTGATAGTTTAACTAAAAAAATCTCTTCTGTTTTGGGTTATAAGATTCCAAGTCCGATCTTAGAAAAAATAGAATGGAGAGAAAATTTATTCGATGTAGATCAAGATGTAGGTTTAGGAATGAATTTATTATTTGGCCCTAGAAATGATGTAATGCCCTATCCAATATACACATTTGGAAAAATTGAAGAAACAAGAAAACCCAATGTTTTAATGGTTGGTGATAGTTATTGTTGGACCTTTCCTTTGGGAGATTTGAAAGATAATTGTTTTCAATCATTTAACTATTCATATTATAATCAAGAATTGCATGAACTGGGAAAAACTGCTATTCCGATGGCCAATATTGATATAAAACAATTGGTTGAAAAAAGTGATTTAATTATTTTATTGAGCACTGATGCTAATCTTGATGAGTTTGATTGGCATTTCACAGAAAATTTTTTGGAAGCACATCATCATCAAAAAGCTTTGTTACTTGAAGAAACAAAAAGAAATATTCGAAATGACTCAAACTGGTTTGCCTTAATAAAACAGAAAGCAGCGGATAAAAAGATTCCTGTTGATTCAATGCTTACAATGGATGCCTTGCATGTTATTAACTTACCTAAAAATTAATGGAATTTCATAGCAGTATATTTTTAACCTTATTTCTGCCAATTTTTTTGGTGTTATATTTTTTAGCTGCTAAAAAGTATAAAAACAAAATTCTTTTAGCCGCAAGCATCATTTTCTACAGCTGGGGTGAACCACGCTTCTTTTTCGCCATCTTATTTACTACAATTCTCGATTTTTATTTGGTAAAAAAAATATACTCTAGTGAAAAAGAAAAGCATAAAAAATGGTTTTTAGTGCTGTCACTAAGTATTAATTTAGGTTTATTATTCTACTTCAAATACTGTGGTTTTTTTATTGAAAATGTCAATGTTTTCTTAAGTTCTTTAGGGTTCGAAAATATTAAATGGGTTGAACTTGCACTGCCAATTGGTATTTCCTTTTACACATTTGAAACCATAACTTACGTGGTAGATGTTTACCGAAAAATCCATAAACCACTCGATAACTTTTTAGATTATTTACTTTATATTTTATTGTTTCCAAAATTGGTAGCAGGACCAATTATAAGATATCATGAAATTGCCGATCAAATTAAAGATAGGTCAGTTAATAATACGATCGATTTGAAGCTTAGTGGATTTTATCGATTTTGTATTGGTTTGGCTAAAAAAGTATTAATTGCCAATGCTTTAAGCCAATACTATGTTGATCCCGTTTTTCTAAGTAACCCTCAAGAATTAGCAGCATCAACCGCATGGCTCGGTTTACTGGGCTTTACTTTTCAAATTTATTTTGATTTTTCTGGTTATTGCGATATTGCCCTGGGTTTAGGAAATATGCTTGGGTTTAAATTTCCTGAAAATTTCAACTTCCCCTATTTGTCGCAAAGTATTACTGAATTTTGGAGAAGATGGCATATTACCTTAGGAAGTTGGATGAAAAACTATTTATACATTCCGCTAGGAGGCAATAAAGTGTCTACTAAACGAATGTATTTAAATCTATGTGTCGTTTTTATTCTCTCAGGATTATGGCACAAAGCATCTTGGAATTTTATTGTTTGGGGTGTTTTTCACGGCCTATTCATAGTTTCAGATAGGTTATTTTTAGACAAAGTGACAAAAAACTGGCATCGATTTTTTAAAATTTCTCTTACATTTTTTATCACTTGCATAGGTTGGTTGATTTTTGCTTCAAAAGACTTAACTTTTTTAAAACATTATTTATATGCACTTTTTAATTTTGGTGCTTCATTCGAGTTTAGAGTGCCTCAACCTGAATTTTATATACCTTTTGTATTAGCAGTAATCTTCTCATTTCTGGGTTATTTTCAATTTTGGGATAAAATTCAATTTCGCCTTTATTTCGAAAAAATGCCTTTAAAATCACATGCATTTTGGTTAGTAACTGGGTTGGTATTATTTGTTTTATCATTAAGTTACATTACTTCCACTGGCTTTGCGCCTTTTATATATTATAGATTTTAGTTTTTTTCAAATTCCTAAAACTTCTTAAAATTCAAAAATATATGTATATACATACATTTTATTTTACATTTGTTTAATCAATCTAACCATTTATGGACAGAAAAGATTTTTTAAAGTTTTTAGCATTAACACCATTAGGAGGTTTAGCCATGAATTTAAGTGATATTTCAGCATTAGCGCAATCAAAAGATAGTTCAGATAAAATGCCAACATTGTTTATTGGTCATGGTTCGCCTATGAACGGGATTGAGAACAATGAGTATTCTAATTATTGGAAAAAATTAGCTGAACAAATTCCACAACCTAAAGCAGTTATTTGTATTTCAGCACATTGGTTAACCAAAGGAACTTTGGTAACTGCCATGAGCCATCCAAAAACTATTCATGATTTTGGCGGTTTTCCTCAAGCTTTATTTGATGTGCAATATCCTGCACCTGGAAGTTTGACAACTGCCATTGAAACGCAAAATGCCATCAGCTCAACGAAAGTTGAATTGGATCATGATTGGGGATTAGATCATGGAACTTGGACCATTATTAGACATATGTATCCAAAAGCCAATATCCCAGTTTTACAACTGAGTATAGATTATGATAAACCTGCTCAATATCACTACAATTTGGCCAAAGAACTACATAAATTAAGGAGGAAAGGAATTTTGCTAATTGGTAGTGGAAATATGGTACATAACCTTAGAATGATAGCCTGGGACAAAATGAACACGCCAAATTTTGGATTTGATTGGGCCATTGAAATGAATCAAAAATTTAAAAGCAGTATTTTAGACCATAACCATCAAGCCTTAATTAACTATCAAAATTTTGGAGTTGCGGCTAAAAATGCCATTCCAACACCTGACCACTATTATCCATTAATTTACACTTTAGGCTTGCAGGAAAAAACGGACAAAGTCGAAATTTTTAATGATAAACTGGTGATGGGTTCACTTACCATGACTTCAGTTAAGATGTTTTAGTACTTAATTTAAATTTCGTTTCGTTTAAGACAAATGAAAGACAAAGGCAAGCCTGCGACTTAAAACTTAAAATCTCTATTACTTTTGAAATATAATTTATTCGAGAAAATGAGAAATTTTATTTTTTTAGTTTTGACCACTGTATCAGTTCATCTTTTAGCAGCTAATGGTGATACTATTTTTGTTAAAACCCACACCGATGTGCACATTGAAACCAATCCATCGGTTGGAAATACCAAATACCCAGCTTGGGCAAAATTTCCAGATGCATCCAAAACTTTTAACAAGGTAATTTTAAAACTTACTTTTCAATGTCCAACAGGCGAAAACTGTGGTGAATGGGATTATTTAAATTACATTTATTTGCGCAGAACTGGCGGTGTTTCAGGGGTTTCGAAAGATATTGAAATTTCGAGATACATTACACCTTATGGTAACAGCTATACCAGCACTTGGAAGGGTGATTGGTTGTTGGATTTAACCGATTTTGAAGGGCTATTGCGCGATTCGGTTGAAATAGAATACATCCATACTGGCTATGAAACTAATAATGGCAGAGGTTGGAAAATAAACCTTGAATTTCAAATGATTGAAGGTACGCCAATTAGAGAGTTTATTAAAGTAAATGAATTATGGAATGGTCAATTTAGTTATGGGAATGCTAATAATCCATTTGATAATCAAGTAACTGAAAAAACAGTTGTGCTTAGCAATGAAACACAATCTACTCGTTTGAGATTAATGCAAAGTGGGCACTCTTTTGACCAATATGAGGGTTGTGCAGAATTTTGTTCGAAATTAAGAACCGTAAAATTCGATAATGCAATAGTAGAAACTAAACCAGTTTGGAGAGACAATTGCGGGTTAAATCCAACTTATCCCCAAGCTGGGACTTGGATTTATGATAGGGGAGGTTGGTGTCCGGGTGATAACGTTCTGCCAGATGCTTACGATTTTACTGTAATGCCAGGCACAAGTCATTCTTGGGATATAGACATGCAAGCCTTTACCAATCAAGATGCAGCACAAAATCCAAATTACGTTTTTGCAGGTTATTTAATCGAATATAAAGCACCAAATTTTACTTTAGATGCCTCAATTGAGCAGGTGCTTTCGCCAAGCCAGCATTTCGAACACAGAAGATTTAACCCAATTTGCGCCAACCCAGAAATTATTATTAAAAATAATGGAACAACACCTTTAACTAAGTTGACGATAATTTATGGGGAAAAAGATGGAACCAAAAGCACCTATGTTTGGACAGGTAATTTAGGATTTTTGAAATCGGAAAAAGTAACTTTAACGGAAAAAGTAATTTGGACTAAAAGTCAAGGCGATTTTGAATTCGAAATTTTAAATCCAAACGATGGTGCTGATGAATACAGCTTCAACAATAAAGCCTACGCTAAATTTGTTGCTCCACCGTCCTATGAGCCAAATTTTATAGTAGTTTATAAATCAAACAATGCCCCTGGTGAAACCCAAGTTTACATAAAAGATGAAAATGGAAATGCTGTTTATTCGAGAACCACAGCCACTGCAAATCAAGTTTATAACGATACAGTAAATTTAAGTGTTGGATGTTATGTTCTAGAAGTTATAGATAGCGATAAAGATGGAATAAATTTTTGGGCCAATAATGATGGTTCAGGATATATTAGATTTAAAAGAAATGGCGGACCGCAAGTATTAAGATCATTTGGAGCTGATTTTGGAACTAGCATTATACATCATTTCACGATTGGTGGAACAATTAATGTTGATGAGCAAAAATTAAACGATATCGATATTAATATATACCCTAATCCAAGTGAAGGCATTTTTAACTTTAATATTAATGGTGAATTTACTGAATCGGTAACATTAACAATTTATGATGCTACAGGAAAAGTTGTTTTCGAAAAAAGAGGAATAAAAAATAATTTATATTCAGAAAATTTAAGCCATTTGGCCACAGGTGTTTACAATGCAATGATTACAAATAGTAAAATTGTAGCCACCAAAAAATTTGTAAAAAAGTAATTAAATAATTTTGAAGCAATCGCTTTTAGAAGTAATATACTTTTGAAAGCGATTTGCTTTTATGGCTTTTGCTAAAATTAAAATTGGAAATAGATTAGAAATTTTTAGAATCAATTAAATGTTCCGAAAAGGCATTTTTAAATTGATATTTTAGCAAAAAATATCTGTAGAATGTTACAAACAATCTTTCTTTATTTTTCATTTCTCTCACTTGCTTACCATCCCAATCCTTCTGTTCAAGTTTTAGACGAATACGAAGAAAGAGAAACTTTAACCAAACAAGAGCAGTTAAACAATTATTACAAAGAAGTTAAAAGCACAAAAGATTCAACAGAAATTATTAATAAACTAAATGAATTAAGAGTAAAAGGAAATCAAAATGATGATAAGTTTACCGAAGTTCAGGCAATTATTTATTTAAGTGAATATGTTCGATCTTATCCCACATCCGATTTTCAGGAGGTTTTAAATTATTTATTAAATGCACTTTCAATAGCCAAACAGCATGATTTAAAAATTCAAGAAGCTGAAATAACGCACAAAATCGGGACCCTTTATTTTGACGAAAAAAATTATCCTCTTGCCTTTGAAAATTTATTAAAAGCCCAAAATATGATAGAAAACATTGGCTATGAAAATTATCCCAATGTAAATTATTATCTCTATAACTTAGGTCGAATTTATTATGATTTTACCGATTTTAATAGTGCATTAAAGTATTTGTCAGAAAGCTTAAATCATGAATTCACAAATACCAAACTAAAAATTCACACCTACAACACCTTAGCATTGGTTTACAGAAACAAACAAAACACTGCTAAATCAGTTTTTCATTTTAAAGAAGCTTTAAAGTTTGCCAATGAGGTGCAAGATTCGGCTTGGGTTGGTATAATTTCAGGAAATTTAGGACATATTTATTTGACTCAAAATAAAAATGATTCTGCTATACCTCTCTTAAAAACGGATATTACTTTAAGCTTAAAAAGTAAAGAATATTCAAGTGCAGTTGGTGCGCTCATTTCATTGAGCACATTGTACCTAAAAGCCAATAAGATGGATAGCGTAAAACAACTTTTGAAAGTTATTGATACCCTTATTCATCTAAAAAATAACAATATAACCAAACGCGATTATTTCAGATTTTTAGCTAAATATCATTACCAAAATAAAGATTATCAAAAAGCCTATGATTGTAAAGATTCAGCTGATTATTTGGCCGACAAAATTGGAAAACTGAATGATAAATATTTACTCAATCAAGCTGAACTAAAAATAAACACCGAAAAACATTTATCTGAATTAGTTTTACTAGAAAATGAAAAAAGAAAGCAAATTATTGTGCGAAATGCCATCATTGTAGTGGTTATTTTACTCATTATAATTGGCTTTTTGCTCATAAAACGAATGCGCTTAAAACAGAAAAAAGAAAGTGAAATTTTGCAGTTAGAGCTTCATAACTCTCAGTCGAAACTAAATTTATACATAGAAAGTTTGAGGGAAAAAAGTCAATTGATAGAAGAGTTTAAAGCTCAAATTGAACAGTTCCAAAAAAATACGAGTCATTTAGATGAAAAAGAGAAAGAAGATATTTTAGAACGACTTCAAAATTCGACCATTTTAACCGAAGAAGCTTGGATTGATTTCAGACATTTGTTTGAAAAAGCGCATAAAAATTTCTTCACTCGTCTTAAAAAACTTCACCCTGAATTAACAGTTTCTGAAACACGTTTGCTAGCATTAACCAAATTGAACCTCACTATAAACGAAATTGCTAACATGCTAGGTATATCGCCTGATTCGGTTAGGAAAACGCGTCTGCGCCTTCGCAAAAAATTGAACATTGAAGAAAATAGTGAACTTGAAAATCTGGTTAGTGACCTTTAACAACCTTAAAATAGAAGCTTTTTATTGGAATTGGAAAATGTCTTTGTCCTAAAATTGTCTTTTTAAAAGCCAGAAATAAACCTATTGGTAAGGTGATTTTTTGTTTTAGTAATTGTACTTTCGTTTCATACATTTATAAATAAAATGAAAGTTTCTAAAAGCTCATTAATTCTCCTTTTTTTATTAATAACCATCAATTCTTTTGCTCAATTGTGTCCTCCCTTTAGCTTAGGACCTGATACAACTTTTTGCGGAAATGCGATTACAATAGAAGGTCCTCCCGGTTATTTTCACTATAACTGGAGCAATGGAGCAAGCACTCAAAACATTGTTGTTTCTCAAACAGGCACTTACACTTGCAGTGTAGCAGATACCATGCCCAATGAGTTGGTAAACGCAGGCTTTCAACTTGGAAATACAGGTTTTCAAAGCGATTATATTTTGGGAACTGGCGGTCCTTGGGGCTTATTATCCAATGAAGGTACTTTTGCTGTTACAACCAATACTAATATTGTTCATACAAATTTTACATCATGCACTCATGTAACCAATGCAAATGCTAATTTTCTAGTTGTAAACGGGTCATCAACCGCCAACACTAGAATATGGTATCAAACAATACCTGTTACTCCAAACACCAATTATATTTTTTCTACTTGGATTACATCCGTTGTGGCTGATAATCCAGGTATATTATCAGTAAAAGCCAATAGTGTTAATCTTGGTCCCAATATTCAATTATCCAGCACCGTTTGTGGATGGACTTTATTTACCTATAACTGGAACTCTGGTGCCAACACATCCGTTGAGTTAAGTATCTCCAACCAAACCACACAAACTGGTGGTAACGACTTTGCCATTGACGATATTTCTTTTCGCCCCATTTGTGTTTATACAGATGCTATTGTTGTAAATCAAGGTAATACCCCAAATTTAGTAGCTTCTATTAGTGATACAGAAATTTGCGAAAATCAAAGTATTACTTTATCTGCTTCATCCGATTCTGCCAATGTCGATATTTTCTGGTTTCCCGGAAATTTGGTGGGAGGAAGTCATAATGTTACGCCAGCTAGCAATAGCTATTATGTAGCTTTAGCCATTGATTCTATTGGTTGCTTTTCAGTAGATACTTTTACCGTGTTAGTATTTCCTAATCCAAGTATTTCAATTATTGGTACGGACTCAATTTGTGAAGGCGAAACAACTTTATTATTTGCGCAAAGCAATGACCCAACGGCTGTTATAGGTTGGCTTCCTTCTGGCACTGTTGGCAATTCAATAACTATAAGTCCCGCACTTACCAATGCAACCTATCAAGCACAGGCAGTAAGTAGCAAGGGTTGTTTATCGCCACTTATTCCACACACTTTAACTGTAATGCCCAAACCATTTATATTTGCGCCAACATCATTTTCAGGATGTTATGGCGATTCAATTGTTGTTTATGCTTCTACTGATTTACCAGGCAGTACCGTTTATTGGAGCAATAATTTTGTAAATAATCAATATTTTATTGCTGAATTTAGCCAAACAATTACAGTTAATGCAATATCGCCATTTGGTTGCAGTGCTTTAGGCAACACAGCAGATATTATTGTGCATCCGCGACCAACAGTTTATGCATTTGCAGATACTTCAAATAATGAAACCTGTGCAGGAGAGCCTGTAAATTTATATGCAGAAACAACTATTCCAAATTCCATTATTTACTGGGAGCCAGGAACCATTTTTGGTTCGCAAATAAGTGTTAATCCAAGTCAATCGGGTACTTTTTATGCTTTTGCAACCTCACCAGAAGGTTGTGAATCTGAAGGAGCATCTGTAGAAGTAAATATCAATGAGTTTTGCGATTGTTTTGTAACTTATCCTAATATTTTTACGCCTAATGGCGATAATTGGAACGACTTTTTTGTACCGATAAATTACACCGGTTGTGAGTTTGAAAATTATCAAGTTACTATTTTTAATCGTTGGGGAAAAGTGGTATTCACAAGTTCAAATCCAGATCAGTTTTGGGATGGTAAAAACGATGGTAATGATTGTGAGTCAGGGACTTATTATTATTCCTTAAAATATACCTTCCTATCAGGCAATGGAAACAAAAAGGAAGGCGATACCTTCGGCTTTGTAATGATTAGCAAATAAATAAAAAATTAGTTGAAGGTTTAGAAAGTTGTAAGGTTGATGTGCCAAGTAAATTGTACCAAGTAGATTGTATCAAGTAAATAGTACCATGTACCAAGAGTTAAAAAGTTGAAAGTTTAGAAGGTTGGAAAGCGTATGTACCATGTATATTGCATTATGTAAATAGTACCATGTACCAAGAGTGAGAGTTGAAAAGTTTTAAGTTTTGAAAAACTGAAAATAATTAGATTAAAATACAAACCGTGCGCAGGCAATGACGATACATGTGGCGGCCAAGCGGGAGCAAAGCAGGGTTTATTTAGCCTTTGTTCGCGATGGGAATTTAGTTAAACAGTTAAAAAGTTTTGAAAGTTGAGAAAGAACTAAAATCAATCATATTTTTTGTTTCTTTAAGGAACAGAATTTAAAAGATGAGAAAATTAAATTCAACACATTTAAACACCCAAACCCTAAGCACAGGAACAGCGCAAGGTTTTTATTTTACTGCACCAAGTACTAGTTTTAATCTTAGAATATCTTACAGCAATTATTACTCAAGCTGGAAAAGATGTTGTTTGTTAATAGACAATGTAATACTCTCACAAACCACCATCAACAACAATACTGTTTGCTTTAAAGACAAATACCGTTTTGGGTTTAATGGTAAAGAAAAAGATGATGAGGTGAAGGGGGAAGGGAACAGTTTGTCCTTCAAATATCGCATTCATGATTCAAGGCTAGGAAGATTTCTAAGCGTTGACCCATTGCTAGGAGAGTATCCTTGGAATAGCACCTATGCTTTTGCAGAGAATAGGGTTATAGATGGAATAGATTTGGAAGGATTGGAGTATTTAAAGGCATGGGAAAACGGTGAGAAAGTGAATGGAAAATCTATGTTGCATGCAGCCCAAGCTTTGGATTTTAGTAATGGTAGTTTTACAATTCAAATTGTAAGTATTCCAAAAAACACACCTCAATATTTTAAGGATAAAAAAATTGACCCTGCGAATATTGCAAATAAAACTCAAAGTATAGATGATAAAAAGCTTGGAAAACAACCTGGCGGAAATCCACAAAAATTATTTAAAATGCCTGACTTTGGTTCAAGAAATAAAATTGGATTTGGAATTACAGTAGTAATTCAAGAGGCTGCAAAAATATTTATGCCGCTTTTAACTGCTAAAAACTCACAAGCAGTTCATAGTTACAATGCTTCAGCATCTGCGTTTAACGATGCTTTCAAACTAGCAAGTGCATCTTTTGAATTGGAAGGAATTATACCAGATGAATTAAAAAATAGCAAAGGGTTTGTAGACTTAACAAATTTGCTTATTGACGGTAGTTATGAAACTAGCGGAGATGAGAAGTATGACAAAGTTCTTAAGGATACATTTTCAAAAATATGGTCGAGTAAAGAAAAAATATTAGACCAAGCTGAAGACAAAGCAAAGAAAGAAAATTAGATTATAGATATGATGGAATATTATGAAATAGATGTTGATATTTCTTTTTCCTTTTTTTTAGAAAATGAATTTTTAGAAAAAAGAATATTTTTTGAAAAAATGGAGAGATTGATTGGGGTTTATAATGAGCCCGCTATAACCTTTAAGTTTAAAATTTCCGATAAAGAAATAGTAAATAAAATAATTGAAAATTATAATTATAAAAAAGATGAAAATCAATTTTCTGAGGCTAAAAAATCAATTAAGTATTTTAATATAATACTTACGGTCTTTGCTTTCTCTAGTTTATTGTTGATTAATATAATGTTCACAATGTATTTATTGAAAGAAAATGATATTTTGACTTGGATAGCAGCGCCTGGATTTTTCCTGTTAACTTTTTTATGTTTCTGGGCGGTTTATGAAGAATTTTTTAAAAAAAAATGAACTTTACATTTTAAAGATTAAATAAGAGAGATTCCATATTATTCAAACTATGCGAAAAATCATCATGAAAAGTTTAATGGAGTTGAGAGTGAATTTAGCATAATTTTACCTGACAGTAAAGGCGATAAGTTGGGAGTTGAAATTCAAGAAGCGGAAAATAAAAAAGATGAAAAATTTACTATTTCTATCACTATTGGTTTCCTCATTGTCATTTCAAGAGATAACAAAACCAGAATATGAGATCTATCAATTCTTATTAAATCATTTAATACTCCCAAAAACGTCTATAAATTTAAAAGATTCTACAACAAATAATATAGGAAAATTAATCATTGGAAGTGATGATCGTGAAAAAGAAAAAATATCTATCGAAGAATATAATCAATTCCTGAAAAAGAATAAATTATCTTCTCAAATTGATATTTCCAAGATTAACCTAAATTATTCTGAAGAATATAAACGCTCGGCTTATATTGAATTTTCAAGACCTCATATTTTCAAAGATACTTTGTGCATTGTTTATTCTGGTGTGCAATATGCCCCTCTTAATGGAGAAGGTAATATTTACATTCTCAGGTATAATAAAGAGATAGGTAAATGGGAGGTAAAGAATAAATATTTAATTTGGATTTCATAAATAATTAAAATAGATAAAATTTATCTTCCCAATTATTAAACATCTTTTTAAGGTTACACGTGAATAAAGAAAAAATCAAAAATGTGTACGATTATTATGCTTTTGGCAGCCATGAGCCTAATAGAGTGTTTGCTAAGCAAAGATGTGCAACTGATTATGATACCATTTTGGGTTCGAGTTTGGCAAACGATTCTTTTGATGATGTAAGCATTAGCGGCTCAACAGCTTATTCTAACTTTACATGGGAAATTTTTGGCACTGCCAACTTTAACGAAAACTGCAACAATAGCAACGATTTTCCTGATTTGGTTTTATGCTCCAACAATTTAGGAGGAGTAGAAACCTCTTTTAATGGTTATACCGCAGGAGAAGTGTATCATTTGCAGTTTGATTTTTTTGCATGGGAATCAACAGATTGTTATTACATTGATGGCTCAGGCTGTATAGATGGTGCAGGAGTAACCATTGAAATTTATGACAGCAGCCTAGCTTTAACCCACACCCAAACCCTAAGCACAGGAACAGCGCAAGGCTTTTATTTTACTGCACCAAGCACTAGTTTTAAACTTAGAATATCTTACAGCAATTATTACTCAAGCTGGAAAAGATGTTGTTTGTTAATAGACAATGTAATACTCTCACAAACTACCATCAACAACAATACTGTTTGCTTTAAAGACAAATACCGTTATGGATTTAATGGGCAAGAGAAGGTAGATGAAATTGCAGGGGCTGGAAATCATTACACTGCGAAGTTTTGGGAATATGATCCAAGAATTGTCCAAAGATGGAATGTAGATCCAATTATAAAATATTGGGAAAGTCCATATTTAATTAATCATGGGAATCCTATTTTATATTTAGATCCAGATGGCGCTGATGCGAAAAGCCGTGCGGAAAAATATAAAAAGAAGAATGGAGGAACATTAGAAAAATTGCCAAGTGGTGCATGGTCAGTAGATAAGCCTATAGAGGGAGGTGTTGAGGCAAAAGTATTTAGAAATAATATCTTTGATAAAATAGGCAATGGTATCGTTAGAGCGTTAAATTCCTTAGATAAATTCATCAATAATTCTAAAGGAAATTCATATGGGGAGAATGAAGATTTAATTAAGTCTGCAAGTTTTAGAGTAAAAGAACAATTAGAGTTTAATAAATATCAAATGAAACTCGAATCTGGTTTGTTTAGTACAAGTGAATTTAATGGTGGAATGTACTTTAGTTTAACTTTTAGAACAGGCATCGAAGCAAGCATATTGACAGGAGAAACCAATGCAAGTAGTTTTGAGCTAAAACCATCTAGCTCGATAGGGATTGGGTTAAATACGAAAGATGAATTTTCAAGCTATAATGGGATTTCTAGTAGTGAGTTTATTCAAATTCAAGGAATTGGGGCAATGACTGGAATTCCTATAACATTGAAAAATACTACTAAAATATCGTTAAAAAATAATGATGTAAGTAACAAAACTGAATTTGATATAAACACTTCTTATAGCACCAAACCTGATGTAAAGGTTGGGATTTTTCATGAGTTCAAATTTCAGATTGGGTCAGGTTTAATTAATCTTCAGGGTAGAAATTAATAATGAAAAGAAAAGTACTATTAATGCTTTCAGCATTTACTCTATTGAATAGTTGTAATGTTAAAGAAAACGAAAAAATTTATCATCATCTTAAATTTTTATGTAATCAAATGAACCTGCATAATTGTTATGTAGAATTAAAATATTCATATGGTTTTAATAGCAATGAAAACGATGAACTAATTATAAACATTGAAGAAACATCAAAGATTAATGATTTTTACAGAAAATACCCATATTCATTAATGGGTAAAGTAAGTTATGAAGTTTATCAATATATGGACAGTGTAGAATATAATAAAATGTATTCAAATATACGAATGACAACTGTAATAAATAAAAAGAAAATTTCTAGTGTTTATTCTATTAGTAAGTTGAAGTTGACGAAGGAATTAATAAATACAGTTAATATTTTTTTAGAAAATTGTTTTGAAGGAAATGCTGGCTTTGCCAAGGATTATATCGATGAGAAGCATATACCTGACTCAATTTTTAATTCAATTTTGACTGGGGTTAATCATATGGCGGAATGTGGAGATATTATAAGAATAGATTTAATGGGTTTAAGTTATGATAAGATTAAAGAAACTGAGGAAGAGGTTACTATAATAGAAAAATATGTAAAAAGAGTAAATTCGGAGGAGCTTTTTACAATTTATATGTCAAACAAGGACAATAAAATTATTTACATAAATGCTCAGAGTACTATGAAATGTAAAAATTGATTATAAATTTATTTTCATTTTTTTCAACAGGTCATCAACATCATTCATTGATAGATGTAAATTAATGTCAATATTTATATCATAAGAATTTGCAGAAAAACTTATCGATTTAAATACACTTTGTTCTAACTTTCGAATCTTTAATTTTAATTTACCATCCGCTGAAATACTTCCTTTCTGAATAAGTCCAATATTTCTAAATAAATACTCGTCAATTTTTGGTTTATTTTTTGTTTTATAAATTAAATGAGTTTCTGCATATTTCTTGGAGTTCCAATTTAAGTCAAGATCATAATCATTAATTAGAATTATTCCTTGAGGAATGAAATAAACCTTTGCATAAAAACCTGAATAAATTAAACCAAATGATGTAAAAGAACACCAAATACCATCAAAACATTTAATTTCTTCTAATTGATTTATTAGATCAATTAATTGCATATTCTTTTTGAAGAAAAAAAACCACTCTTTATAAATGCCAAAAATTGATATTATAATTAGTGTTATAATTAATAAATATTTCATAAAAAAACTATGGTTGAATTATTTAGTTTATTATTTTTCATTGATGATTTTTTACATTCAAAAATAAGAAATTCTACAATGATATTATTTTTTAGAATTGATAAATTTGAGATAATTTGCAAAACACTGGCATGAGGTTTAAATACGATGCCATGGGCAACCGCATTGAAAAAATACATTACAACCTCGGCTCTGGAAAAACCACCCATACATTTTATGTAAACGATGCGCAGGGCAACACCATGAGCATTTATGAATGGATAAATAAAGATTCTTTGTATCTTGCTGAGCAATTGGTTTACGGAAGCAACCGAATGGGCATGTATAAAATTGATACATTGATACACAGCACTGCTAGTGGCAACATTAGTAATTCGCCATCGGGCAATTTTTTCATTGGCCGCAAGCGGTATGAGTTAACCAACCATTTGGGCAATGTAATGGCCACAGTAACCGACCGTAAACTCAACACAACAGGTGGCAATGGCTTAGGACCAGAAATCAAAAACGTGTACGATTATTATGCTTTTGGCAGCCATGAGCCAAATAGAGTGTTTGCTAAGCAAAGATGTGCAACTGATTATGATACCACTTTAGGTTCACCAATAGACAGTGATTCTTTTGATGATGTGAGCATTAGCGGCTCAACAGCTTATTCTAACTTTACATGGGAAATTTTTGGCACTGCTGGTTTTAACGAAAACTGCAACAATAGCAACGATTTTCCTGATTTGGTTTTATGCTCCAACAATTTAGGAGGCGTAGAAACCTCTTTTAATGGTTATACCGCAGGAGAAGTGTATCATTTGCAGTTTGATTTTTTTGCATGGGAATCAACAGATTGTTATTACATTGATGGCTCAGGCTGTGTAGATGGTTCAGGAGTAACCATTGAAATTTATGACAGCAGCCTAGCT